>Ga0302230_10000438_pt1 | contig 36682 bp, 31 predicted proteins | sample II_Palsa_N2_1_FD_193523 | JGI IMG/M metagenome (GOLD analysis project Ga0302230, IMG submission 193523) | Peat permafrost microbial communities from Stordalen Mire near Abisko, Sweden - II_Palsa_N2_1 | ecosystem: Environmental > Terrestrial > Soil > Palsa > Peat permafrost | place: Sweden... | reverse complement strand
CACTGCGCAGTTCAGCGCTCTTGAAAAAACTGGAAGATATTCTCGATTGTCGAGGGGATAGGAACGGCAAGATTACGGCCGTAGAATTGAGAGGCGCATTGCGCGAACCTTGGCTGGCGGACATCATTCAACGCTTGATCGTACGTTACGAAAGCGAATGGGGTGGGGAGATGAGCAAATGGGACGCGCTCACCTCACTGATGAACGATGGTGCGCCGGTGTGGAACGCCGAAATGACGCGGATCAACGCCTTGAGGTTTTGGCCTGGGGTTGCGGCGGTGAAGGAGTTTCCGGTTTCAGCCAAGGTTTATCATTGGCATCCGGTGGGGTTGGTGGGGAATTTTGCTAGTCGGGGCCCGACTCTTGAAGAGGCTCGTGTAAGGGCATTTTTACGAGTCATCCGAGTAGGCGAAGGAACTTCCACGGATATTGGCTATAGAACCATCTACGGGAATGTAACATTTAATAACTTTTCGGATCATCCCCGCAAGGCAATTACGGCGGGAAATTATACATCCACTGCCGCAGGTGCGTACCAGATGCTAGAGACCACATGGGATCTTTTGGTAAAGAAAAAAGGATATAAAGATTTCACTCCAGAGACACAAGATAAAGCCGCCGTTCAATTATTGATTATTAGAGATTCTTTGGAATATATAAAAAAAGGCGATATAGAAACTGCGATAAGAGGCGCCGGTAAAAAGAATGAAGGGACTAACAAGGAATGGGCCAGCCAACCAGAGTCGCCATATGGCCAACCAACCATGACTATGGATAAAGCGAAAATATTATTCAATAAATTTTTCGATGATGAAATTAATGGAGTTACTACGTTGAAAATTTCTATTGGTGATTTGCTTCCAAAAAATAATTGAGCCATGAAATTTTTATGATAAAAAAAATATTAATCATTGGTTCAATTTTATTGAATATTAATGCTTTTGCACAAACTGCTCTGCCTGCTGTGGATTCGTCAGCGCTTCAAGGCAGGTGGTCCCCCGATTGTAATGCTGTGGAAGGGGTGACATTTGATAAAAAAGGTACTGCATTAATTGCAGTCAATTCAAATCAAATATACGTTGATGGATACGTCAAGGAAATAGGTAATAATACATTTGATTTATTTTTCCTGTCAACTAAGGATCTGGGTCGAGGAGGTGTGTCTTTGGATTGGGACTCATTTTCAAAAATAAGACCAATTGCTAAAATATCGCTGATACATGCTGCCATCGCGAATTTCGAATGGAATGGTTTTTTTAATACAAATAAAAGAAAATATCAGTGGGTCACCGATCCTGATTTTTATCAAAAAGATAATGGATCTATTTTTAATAAATGTCGTGAATGATTTTGCAAATTTCAAGGGGAATTTGCAATAACGCTAGCGAGATTGAAGGTGCAATGACCGAATTCTCTATTGTTCGCATAAGCTCGACGCAACGAGGAGTGATTTAAATGTGGAACGCCCCGATTCCCGGTTGCCACCTGGCTGGATGAAGGTCCCAACCTAGCCCCGACCTTGCTCACCAGCGAACAAGGCGACAAAGACGTCGACTACGAATACGACCTCTACGCAATTGCAACCGAGCTGTACCCCGGCTCCCCTAGTGCGGGATACGAATTACTGCGATTCGGCAAAGTCATCGGGCCGGACAGCGTCGTCGCCGAGGAAAAGCATAATTGGCAGTGGGTGACCTATGGAGCCGGCCAGCAAGGTTATATCGACCTGGCCGATGCAAGCGTACAAGTCCTGTCCGACGCCGATTTCCCTTATTGGCTGGGATGGCAAAAGGTCGAGGGCGGTTTGTTTCCCGAGAGCGGCCAGTGCAACATGCTGTCGATGCTCGACCTGCTTGGCGTCGCGCGCGACCTCGGTGCGACCAAAACCGACCCTTCCGGCGGCGCACTCAGCGTGGCGCCCGACGTTGCCGACGACAAAGGAACTGAAGAGCTTCTTTGCGATTCATCCACATGTGCGCGACTGGGCACAACGATTGGTGTGCAAGTTCCCCAGCGAATGGGACAAAGGCAACAACGGCCGCTGGGTCAAACTCAAGCAAAAAGACGGCTTGGGACCGGGGAAAGACGGTCCGTTTTTAAACAACGATGACGAATACAACAAACACATCACCTTCCTGGAAAAGCTGGAGTGGTGGACTGACGCGGGGATGGGCGACTCGAATGTGTGGCACTTTCATCCGTTTCGGTTTATTCAGCAGTTTAGGCGGTGTGGGTGGTTGAGTGCGGATGAGTTGGTGGCGACGTTTCCGAAATACATTGCATATAATTTGCCGACTGGTCAGCACGACTATGTTGCATTGATCAAGGGTGACCCCAACAAAATCAGCCTAAATTTAATCCACGAGCGCATGGGGAAATATATTGCCCCATTGAATCACAGCATGAGGAAATATGGAATTTCATTGAGCAGAAAAGGCAGGCCCATTTCCTTGGACAAGTATCTTTGGAAACTGGGCGATGGATTTATATGAAAGAAGAGGGTGAAGGCGCAGATAATTCTCGCATCCCCATGACCAAATATTACGCCGCATTCTACGGCCGTGGAATTTTGCAATTGACTTGGGCTGGCCTATTCGAAGATTATGGGAATTTTAGGAAATTTCCCGTCAATCCAATTGGAGAATATGACGATTCCAGAATAACCAAGACATCAACTCATTATTGGGAAGATCCAACAAAAAATGATACAAGTGGAGGAAATTTACATCGAAGTATTGTCGTTGGTACGCCGCATCTCTGGTATCCACGTTTCGATCCAAGCAAGGTAAACGAGACACCAGAGAATGAATGTGATAGCGGCGGGTTTTATTGGGTATATAAGCATCATGCTGGCCATAGAGATATTAATCGCATCGCAGATCAAAAATTTAACTCTGAAACAATTGGAAAAATTTCAATTCTAGTTAATGGCGGCGGAAATGGTTTTTTCGAGAGACTGGCCTATAGTCAAGTTGCAATGCGTCAGCTTAGTGATGATATATCAAAGGATAAAATAGTGACTTACACTCAGCCGAATAAAGCGCAGACTATATCGATCAATTTCTCACGTCCTGAATAGAGATATTTAATGAAATCATTTAAAATAAGCATTTTATTTATTTTTACACTGTTTTCGTCGTTAGTCGCGGCCGAGATGCCGAGCATTAAATCATTCTCTATACCTACGTCAATTCCTCAGGATGTCACTAATATCATTAAAAATGATAGTCCTGTTGACATTGCTTCCGGAAAAGCACTCACTTGGCATCAGGATGGTCACAATCATTATCTGTTGCAAGTTCAATATAAGGCAGGAGGCTGCCGGATTATTGATTTAGATGAGGATGGTAAGAGCTATAAAGATTTGGCAATCCTACCATATTGTAAAATAACAGGAAAACCTAGTGTAGTCGATTGGACAGATAATGGAATTCCAGGAATTTCAATAAAAATTCGTACGCGTCGTAGCAGTGACGACTATGAACACGACATTTTTTTGGCATATTTATACGTTCCAGAAAAATCAATATTTTGCCGGAACACCGATGCGGAGTCTTTCGCCACAGGATTTCGGGTTCCAAATAGTGTTCATAAATTCAAAGCATCTGATTGTGAATAAAATTTATTGTATAAAAGATCATGCGTCATATGGTTTATTTGAAATTAAGAAAAAAACCAATGATGAGATTTAACCTTATGCTCGCTCGATGGAATTGGCAGGATTTTTCTACATTGCTATGACTTCCGTACAAGCTGCAAATAGCATCCAGCGCTTCCCATCCTGATTTCCCCAAGGATATTGCCGCGTTAATGAAACCGCTGCGAGCCGATTTTGTCAGCAATTGTGGACTGACACTTTTCTATCCAGCCCTGAAGAATTTTTGACCAAGAAATCGAGCCTGAATGTGTAGGTTCTTACAAGGAAAAGGACGGATCGGGTTTGACCATGCAGTATAAATATGGGACCTATCCTCAAGAAATGTCGAAGACCATTGACATTAACGTAATTTCAATTGGTTTTGAAAAATGGTTAAACCAGGAAAACCAAAATCAATCGTATTCCTCGACGTTTGCTATGGGTGTAGATGGCATCCGACTAAAGCCGGATGCTAGCTTCGGCAATGCATGCCATAACCTTATAGATACGAAAATCACTCCTATTTCAGGCTCTAATTGGGCCGGCTGGATGGCGGAAGATACATATGCGAAGAGTCAGAGCAAGGAGGGTTATTGTAAAATTTACTCTCCAGAATATCGCTGCATCCATCTAGTTATTGGCAACAAAAAAATGTCGGTCGAGCTTGGTGGCGCTTGCTTGTTACGCAAGCGAACAACAAGCCTTGAGCAAGGTCTTAGTTATGAAATTTTCATGGAAATGATTAAAACCATAAATTTCAATGAGGAATAAATAAACAGGATTTTTTCTAATTTGGATAGATAAATATAATGAAATTTATCTGGATTTCTACGTTTATAGCACTTTATTTTAAATCGTTTTGTTCTTTCGCTAACGGAAATATTCCGAATATTGATTATTTTTCTGTTCCCACCGAAATTCCCAAGGAAGTTCTCTCTATTGCAGGCGGTGATGGAGAGGTTCCTGTCGATCCAAAAAAATCTTTGACATGGATTGAAAATGGTCAAAAACATTATTTTTTACAAATACAATTTTATAAGGATGGCGGCGGATGTGGGATATTCGATGTAAATCAAAGTGAAAAAATCTATAGACAACTTGATAAGTTTACATATTGTAAAATTTTAGGAAAGGCAAGTGTTAGCTATTCAAAAGATATTGGAACAATTGAAATAATAACCAAGATTCTGACTCGTCAAAGCGGCGATGATTATGATCGAGATATGTATCTTGCATATTTATATATTCCGGATAAATCTATGTTCTGTCGGAACGATGAGGCAGCGTCTTTCGCAGCAGGAAATCGAGTCCCTAATAAAATGGTAAAATTCAAAGATTCCAACTGTGACCGAGAACGATTTTCGGCAGAGTTCAGTGAGTGGATTATTGAATCAGTCATGCGCATGCTCCCAGATTTGCTGGTTTGTTCGCGCTTGTCCCGAAGCACATGGTGATTCGGTTAGAGATAATTTGATAAGCGCTCGAATTCCATGTGCAGGTTCGTGGCTACTCGGTTATAAAATGTAGTAGATTTTGGTCAAATAAGAAATGTTATTCGATTGAAAATTCCGTCGAGGTATCAATCGCTTTGAAAAATCATGATGATGAAGAATTGTTTAAATGAAAAAATTACTGTTATTAATGATTATGATCATATTTCCACTAAGTTCATTCTCGGAGGTGACGTTCGAAACATATTGTTTCACATCGGGCGGCGAAAAACCCATTAAATTCGAAATGCGAACATATTTCGACACTTTTTCTAAATGGACTGGTGGATATGTTAAGTATTATAATTCAAAATCAGTTATTTCCATAACATTGAAAGATACCCAAAATGAAAATCTTTCAGTAGGCCGACCAGACCAGACTACGAGAACGTGGCTGGAAATTTCTAACGAGAAAATTTCGGGAGCATATGAAATGATGAGTCAAGGTGCAAGTGTATATTCTATGACATATAAAAACGCGGCAACACATAAAGAATTTGGGTTTTTTCTTGACCCTAACGTTGATTTTAATTCAGGCATGAGTTGCAAGTGGTAATATAAGGGCTATTTATATTTAAAAAACGAAATTTTTTATTAAAATAATTGAATTTTAAATTTTTTGAATTTGAGAATAACTTTAATCCGCGAGTGGTATCGTGATTATACATATCGCTCATCGAAACTGGCTGGGTGGTCTGATAGATAACAGTGTCAATTTCAAGAACGTCGCCATCCGATAGATAGATTGCGGCGTATTTTTGGCACCAACAAAAAATGGCTCGTCAACCCACCGAACTGCCGCGCCCAGCACCCCAAAAAAACACCAAGCGCGGCAACCCCAAAACATCCAGATCTACCCCCCGTCACACCCTACAACAACCCAACCCCACCACCCCAGCCCCTTTCCCCATCCCCCCCAACCGCTCCACCCCCTCCTCCAACAAAACCGTACCCTGCGTCCCATCCCGCATCCGCAGCGACACTGTCCCATCGCGTTCATCCCGTGCCCCCACCGTAACAAAAACCGGAATCCTTAACTCGCGCGCATCGACCACCTTACGCTCAAGCCGCTCCGATCTGTCGTCAAACACGGCACGTACCCCAGCGTGTTCAAGCAACGCCATCACTCGCCGTCCATACGCGTCACTGGCTTGCGACACCGTCGCTACCGTAACCTGATCGGGCGCCAACCAAAACGGCAGCCAGCCTTCGTGGTGTTCCAGCAGTATGGCGATAAAACGTTCCATGCTGCCCAGCACGGCATGGTGAATCATCACCGGGCGTATGCGCTGGTTGTCGAGATTGACGAAGATCGCGTCGAGACGTTCGGGTAGTACAAAATCGAGTTGTATCGTGCCGCATTGCCAGCTTCGACCGCGGCTGTCGGTCAGATGGAATTCGAGTTTGGGGCCGTAGAAAGCGCCTTCTCCCGGATGCACTTCATAGTCCAGGCCGGCGGCGCTTGCGGCTTGCGCCAGCGCGGTTTCGGCGCGATCCCAGGCAAGCTCGTCACCGGCTCTCGACTCGGGACGCGTGGATAAGCAGACCTCGAACTTTGAAAATCCGAAGTCGATATATACCGCGCGCAGCAACTCGCAAAAGCGTCCGACTTCTTGTTCCACCTGGTCTTCCGTGCAAAAGACGTGGGCGTCGTCCTGGGTGAAAGCACGCGTGCGTTTCAGGCCTTCGAGCGACCCTGACGGTTCGTCGCGATGGCAGGCGCCAAATTCGCTGTAGCGTAGCGGCAGGTCGCGGTAGGAGCGGATTTTTTGCTTGAAGATCTGGATATGGCAGGGGCAGCTCATCGGCTTCAGGCAATAGGGCCGGTTTTCTTCGGCCTGGTCGAGCGCATACATATGGGCCTGGAATTTATCCCAATGTCCGCTGCGTTCCCATAAGGAACGGGCCAGCAGTTGCGGTGTTCTGATTTCGCGAAAGCCCGCGCCGCGCATGCGGCGCCTCACATAGTCTTCGACCACGCGATACAGTTCCCAGCCGCGTGGATGCCAAAATACCATGCCGGGGCCTTCGTCCTGCTGGTGGAACAGGTCTAGTGTGTTGCCTAATTGCCGATGATCGATATCGTCCATGGTGCTCTCCGTTGGGTTGAGATCCGTGACGGAGGGCGGTAAACGCAGAAGGCCCCGTCCGTCGCCGGCGGGGCCTTCTGCAGTCGTATCTTGCTGCTTAGCGCAAACGACCTCCAGACGACCCGCCGCAAAGGGTGGTCGTGGTGGTGGTCGCAGTCGTCGGGGCGCAGAGATGCAAGTTCATGAGGCTAACAATACGGGATTTGATGGTGCGCCGTCAACTGTGCCGCTGCTGCCTGCGCATGGGCGCAGCAGCGGGCCGTCTCGCAGCAGTTGTTCGAACGCGTCGGCGGAAACCGGGCAGCTAAAATAAAACCCCTGGATCGCATCACAGTGATGCTCGCTCAAATAATGCAATTGTTCTTTGGTTTCGACACCTTCGGCGATTACTCTAAGTTTCAAGCTATGCGCCAAGGTGATGATGGAGCGCACGATGGGCGCATCGCAGGGTTCCTCGATAATATCGCTCATGAACGATTGATCGATTTTTAATACGTCAATCGGAAAACGTTTGAGGTAACTCAGGCTGGAATAGCCGGTGCCGAAATCGTCGATCGAAAGTTTGATCCCCATCGCTTTCAGTTGGCTCATGGTAGCCACCGCCAACTCGACGTTGTCCATCATCATGCTCTCGGTCAATTCCAGTTCGAGATAACTGGGGTCCAGCGCTGTATCGTGCAAGGCCAGGGCGATGACTTGCGCTAAATTGCGTTGCCTGAATTGGCGTGCCGACAGGTTGACCGAGATGGTGAGCTTGGGTAAGCCTGCTGTCTGCCAAGCTTTCATTTGCGCGCATGCGGTGCGTAGCACCCACTCGCCGATGGGCACGATCAGTCCAAGTTCTTCGGCCAGGGGAATAAAGTCAGCGGGCGAGATCACGCCTTCGGTCTTATGCATCCAGCGAATCAATGCTTCGGCGCCCACAATCTCGCCCCCGGGCAGCGCCACTTGCGGCTGGTAATGCAGGAAAAATTCACCGCGTTCCAGCGCATGCCGCAAGATTGATTCCAGTGCCATCCGTTTATGGATTTTTTTATTCAGCTCGTCGGTATAGAACTGGACGTTATTGCGTCCCTGTTCTTTGGCCCGATACATGGCCGCGTCGGCATTTTTCAATAGGGTTTCGGCATCTTCGCCGTCGGTCGGATAAAGACTGAAGCCGATGCTCGCGGTGACATGCAATTCATGACCTTCTATCATCACGGGCTCTGCAATCGACGCGAGTATCTTCGACATGAGCGAGGCAATCACGGCATCGCTCGAGTGATCGATAACCACCACAAATTCGTCGCCGCCATGGCGTGCCACGGTGTCGCTCTCACGGACACACGCTTTCAAACAGGCAGCTACAGCTTTGAGTAGCTGATCGCCGGTATGGTGACCCAGGCTGTCGTTGATAAATTTGAACTGGTCCAGGTCGATAAAGGCAACCGCCAAGCGATACTGATAACGCTCCGCCGAGGCGATGGTGTGTTGCAGTCGATCCTGCAACAAATTTCTGTTGGCCAAGCCGGTCAAGGCGTCGTAATTGGCTTGATACATCAGCCTGGTTTCGTAGTGTTTCCGATCGCTGATGTCTTCGGCGCTACCTTCGAATAACTGGACCTCACCGCGCTGATTTAGCACCGCTCGCGCGGTTTCGCTGATCCATAACGTCTGGCGATCGAAGCCGTAGATTTGCGATTCGAAATTAACCACCTCACCGCGTTCGCGCAACAAAACCAGGAAATCCACGCGGCGGCCGGGATCGACAAAAAGCGGATGAGCGGGGTCATTCAAGTGCGGAATAAGTTGTTGCGCCGAAGTGTGGCGGAAGATCCGCGCCATTGCGGGGTTGATGTTCAAATACCGGCCTGCCAAATCGATCTGGAAGATACCTTCGACCGCATTTTCAAAGATGGTGCGATATTTTTCTTCCGCCTCGCGCAACGCGATTTCGATCAACTTATGCGAGGTCAGATCCATCGCCACCATATAGATGATGGTCGGCTCGCCCTTGATTTGCAGGATTTTGGGCGAAAGAAAAACCGGCAGCAGCGCGCCATGAAAATCCAGCAGCGAGATCTCCATCTTGCGCTCTTCCAGACCCCACAACATACGGTTGACCGTGACAATATCGGCGGGCGCAAGGAGCGTTTGCAAGAATTTTCCGGCGATGTGCTCCAACGGCATCTTCAACATATCGGCAAAACAACGATTGCAATAGAGAATGGTGCCGTCGGCCGCCAAGGTCATCACACCTTCGTTCATCGCTTCAACCATCATGCGGTACACCTGCTCGGCGCGCTGCAAGGTAAAGATCTTGTGTTCGTTGTGCTGCGATATCACCAGCGCGTCGACACGCCCATAACGGATGGCATCCAGGGTTTCTTCGGCTTCTCGCAGGCGCGTGCGCAAACTCTCAAGTTCATTCGCTATCGCCGGAGATAGATGGACCGAAGCTGGAAATTGATTCATCGCGTCTTGCTCCATTACCCGTTGCCTTTCAATCTACGTGGCTGGTAGTGCGCGAAGCGGGGACAAGATCCAGGCCGATCAATACCCGCTCGGTATTGGACAGATCGCCGATAATCTTTCTCAAGGGGACGGGCAAATCACGCACCAGAGTCGGGATCGCCAGGATCTGGTCGATGCTGGCCAACTGCGGATTTTCCAGCAAATCGATGACTTCGATGGTGTATCGATCGGGCACGTGTTGTTCGCAAATCCGGCGCAGATTGGCCAGGGCCAGAATTGATCGGGGTGTTTGGCCGGCAACATAAAGGCGCAATTTCCACTTCCTCTCGGTCGACATAACTTTGGGAGGCGGCGGTTTCTCGGTCGTGCTAATCAATTCAAGCATGATGCAGGCCTTTTGTTGATGATTTTTAGAGGATGGTCGAATCCGCGCGCCGCAGTTTGGCCATGTCGGCGCGGTCGTGAATCATCACGGCATCCCGTTGCTTTTCTTCTTCGGAAAGGCTATCGATGATTTCCGTCGCGGTATCGAACTCTTCGCGCAGGGCGGCGATGTTGGCTTCAAGGGCAAGCCGTTTATGTTCATATTCGCGTTTTTTGCGCTGCAGGTCCTGCTGACGCGACAACACGTTCGACCTGTCCTGCGCCTCCTGTCCCACTCTCGCCGCCCCGGTGAGCACACCCTCGGCGCCGAGGTAAACGTCGAACAGGTCGATGCCTTTGTCGCTCAGGATAAATTCGCGGATCTGGTTGGAATGCGCCATGCCCCGGGACTTCAGGATATACATGCCGCGGTTGCGTTCGCCTTTGTGTTCGATATCGCGCAGGCTCAGCCAGGTGTCGATCAGGGAGGGAATTTCTTCGTTGCTGGCTTCGAGCTTGTCGCCGACATGTGTCATGCCGGTCAAGACGGTGGTGATTTTCCGTGTCTTCAGAAAATCGATCAACCGGGTCAGCATCGACTTGGCTTCCGTATCCGAGCCGACCATGGTCAATGCGGAGATGGGATCGACCACAACATTGGCCGGGTCATATTCGACAATCAGTTTATGCATGGTGACCAAATGCATTTCCAGGCCGTGTACCGAAGGCCGTGACGCGTGGAATTTCAGCAAGCCTTGCGCCACCCAGGGTGCCAGATCAATACCGATCGAGCGCATATTGCGCATGATCTGTTGCGGCGATTCTTCGAAGGCGAAATACAGGCAGCGCTCGCCTCGACTGCACGCGGCGTCGACAAATTTGGCCGAAACACTGCTTTTACCCGAGCCGGCCGTACCGGATACCAAAATGGAGCTGCCGCGAAAATAACCTTCCCCGCTGAGCATGGTGTCGAGTCGCGGAATGCCGCTGGAAATGCGTTCGTCGGAGACGGTATGATCCAGCCCGAGCGAGGTTATCGGCAGTATCGAAATCCCTTGTTTATCAATCAGGAAGGGATATTCGTTGGCGCCATGCTCGCTGCCGCGATATTTGACGACGCGCAGACGCCGGGTGGCAATTTGCTCTTCGACTCGCAGATCGAGCAGAATCACACAATCGGCGACATATTCCTCCAGGCCATAACGCGTCAACGAATGTTCGCCGCGTTCGCCGGTGACAATCGCCGTCACTCCTTTGTCTTTCAGCCAGCGGAATAAGCGGCGCAGTTCGGCGCGCAGCACGGCGGTATTGGCCAAGCCGCCAAATAAAACCTCGATCGTATCCAGTACGACGCGTTTGGCGCCAATCGCATCGATGGCTTGCCCCAGCCTGATAAACAGGCCGTCGAGGTTGTAATCGCCGGCTTCTTCGATTTCGCTGCGTTCGATGTAGATATATTCAACCGACAGCAGCCGGCGCGCATTCAGGTTTTTCAGGTCGTAGCCCAGCGCGGCAAAGTTATCGGTCAGGTCGTCGCCGGTTTCTTCAAATGAGACAAACACGCCGGGCTCGCCGAAATCGAGCGCGCCATGCAACAGGAATTCCATGGCGAGGATGGTTTTGCCGCAACCGGCGTTGCCGCAGATCAAGCTCGGGCGCCCAGTGGGTAATCCACCTTCGGTAATTTCGTCGAGGCCGCGAATGCCGGTGAGCGATTTTGCCAGCGACTGTGGCGTGGTTACGATGTTCAATGGGTCTCCCACTTTATGTGTGTGCCGAAAATGCGATTTGCTGCCAAGTGGGAGTTTTTCTTTAGGCTTTCCAGGAAAAATCATAGATATGAAAATGCCGAGCTTTGGCAGTCGGCTTATTTTTAATTATAGATTTACTGTAGCATGAATTTAGAGCGATTAAACAATAAGTATTTTTAGCCGTTTACGGGATTTTGTAATATCGAAGAAATGCGATTTTTCCACAGCGTAGATCATGCCACGGTGGGAGGCCGTTGATGTCAGGCCTAAGTAAAAATCAGGAAATTTGAAGGGAGCGACTGTGGGCGGGTGTTGCCGGCGCGGATAAATCCTTGCGGGCAGGTGACATTTGCGGGTTTGTTACTCTAAACAAGCTTGGCAGGCGAATATATTTTTATAAATGCCTGTCTAAATAATTTCCAGTGCGATAAATAGTGTTGCTTTAAAGGCTTGTGATTTTAAATGGTTTTAGATTAAACCTATCGATAAATGTAATTGCGACTATGATAGCGGCTATTTTATTTCGCCTGCTTCCCGGCTCCGGGTCCAAGTGCCGGGCGAACGCAAACTGCGCGGGTAATCCTTATCTCGATTTGTCCGGTAGCCGGATTCCGTAACCGCCGGCCGTTAATGGTCTGTTGCACGGTATCTTCCGACGCTGTGGCCCGCCATGTTTCGGGGGCCACAGCTTGCTGCGGATCTACGCTTTGCCGTAATCGAAAAACCTTCCTGTATCGTGACGAGGGTGCGCCGCCGGGCCGGTTTGTCATGCGCTCCCCATTACGCCCGCAGCGACGGATTGGGGAGTCGTGTACGGTTGCCCTCAGGCGTAACCGTGGATACCCTATTCTTTGGGCTGGCCGCGGCGCGAGAACATACCCTGCTGAAACTGTTCGCGTTCCTCTGGTGTCATTTTTTGCCAGCGCTCCCAGCGCTGCCGACGTCCAGGCCCATGCCAGCCGCCGTGACCATGACCGCGGAAACCGCTGAACAATATTTTGCTCAAGACCAGCAGGCCGAGGGCGTGGGTGTAGTCAAGCGCATGCACGCCGCTGAACAGCGCCGGCATCAGCCAGTTCCACAAGGCCATTACAATCCAGCTCAAGACAGCAATGCCAGCCAGCACAAAGGTGATCATTTTTAAAGCTCGCATTTTGCAATTCATCTTACCTACTCCTCTATAAATCGAATTCTTCGTAAATCGCCTTCAGGCGAGTACGCAAATGCAGCACGGCGTAACGCTTGCGCGCCAGCAGCGTGTTGACGCTTAAACCGCTTTGCGCCGCCAGTTCCTTGAAACTTTGCCCCTCCAGCTCATGGGCTATAAACACCTCGCGTTGTGCCGCGGGAAGTTCGTCGAGCGCATCATGCAGCGTGTCCAATAACACGGCCCGCGCATAATTGGCTTCCGGTCCCGCATCGGCGGCCGGCAAGATTCCAGCCAACCAGGGCTCTTCGTCGGAATAATCCTCGATCTCCGGCAACGCTTGCTCTTTCTTCTTGCGAAAACGGTCGATGATGCGGTTGCGCGCCACCCGGAACAGCCACGCACCGACTTGCTCCAACGGTTCAGGCAAGCGATAGGCGGCCACCAGCTCAAAAAACACATCCTGCAAAATATCCTCGGCCTCGCTGGGGTCGGGAACCCGCTTGCGGATGAAATTCCGCAGGCGGGCACGCTCGCGCAGCACCGTTTCAGTGATGTGATCGTCTTGTGTGGTCATCCGTTCAACCAGGGTTCAGCTTCGTTTCCATGCTAGTGAAGACGGATCACCGGCCGGAATATTGTAGAGATCGTAAAAAGAATGGGCCGGGGCGCGCCCGGTGAGCCAACGCCTTCGCACGAAACCGGCGCCCATCGAGCTTACCCCTCCGAGTGGGCGGTGTGTCCAGGGGGCCGCCTTGTGCGTTCGGCCATAAACCTGTAGGCGGGAAGGCGTTAAGGCTGCGCGGTCTGTAACGCCGGTGTGCTTTCCACCAGATCGATAATGAAGTCCATCACGGCGCGGATTGCCGGTGCACTTTTCAAATCGCGATGGACCACCAGCCAGATCTCTCGCGAGAATGACTCCGCCTCGGTATCCAGGCGGACCAGACCGTCCCCCGCGCGCGGCAAAAACGACGGTAAACCCGCGACGCCGGCGCCGTTGCATGCCGCGGCGTAATGGCTGGTGATATCGCTGATCTTGCAGGCAATGGGGCGATGTCCCGCCGTCTTGCGCAACCACTCTTGTTGAGGCGTAGCGTCGAATCCGCTATCGTAAGCGATAAATTCCCACTTTGACGGCGTCAAGCGGTGCACATAATTTTGCGCCGCATATAAGGCGAATTCCAACGTGCCGAGATGGCGGGTGACATTGCCGGATTCGGTGGGACGTACCAGACGCACGGCGATATCGGCTTCTCTACGGCTTAAGGAGACGCTCTGCGCCTCGCCGGAAAGCGCCAACTGAATCCCGGGGTGCAAGGTTCGGAACGCCGCCGCCGCCGGGGCGAAAAAATTTGTTACCAGTACGGGCGGCGCACTCACCACCACGGTTCCGACCAGATGGGGCTGGTCGGCGCGCAGGGCGCGTTCAATCGCATAGGCGTCGGCTTCCATCTCTGTCGCCAGTTCGAGAATGCGCTCTCCGGCGGCCGTCAGCGAGCAACGGCGTGGCAAGCGATCCAACAGCCGGACTTGAAGTTCGGCTTCCAGGGCGGCGACCCTGCGCCCGACCGTCGCGTGATCCACGTTTAACGTGCGGGCGGCACCCGAAAGCGTTCCGGCACGTGCCACCGCGACAAAATGCCTGAGATTTTCCCAGTCGAACATAGGTGCGAATTTTCACGGTGGGTGGGGTTAAGGAAATTTACTCCTAAATCAGCCTGGCGGTACGTCGCGCTTGCGCCGTTTTGGAAGGGGAAGAAACCTCTGAACGGCAGCCCGGATGATCTCCCGCGCTTAAAGTTTTTGCAGCAGGACTTCGGCGGCCCGCTCGGAAATCACCAGCACCAGTTTTAACGTGGCACGCGTGGCACCCACAAAAATCTTGCGGATTTCTTTTTCATCCAGGCTCTCGAAGTCGATTTCGGCAAATACCACCGCCGGGGCCGATTGGCCTTTGAAGCGATACACCGACTCCATCAACATGTCGCCCGGCGAATAGATCGGCTGCCCCAACAAATCGTAGTTGCCGGTAAACGAACGCAGCGACTGCAAGCCAAGATGGTCATAGCCCAGCAACTGGGAATTCTCGCGGCCGCGATAGCTTAGCAGCACTACATCGCTTTTGCGAAACCCCTCCGAGTAACACAGGCGCATGCCGTCTTTGATGGCTTGCAACAAACCGGCGTGATCTTTATACGTCACGACTTCCACTTCGGTGGTGGAAATCGGCGCCGCGGCTTCGATCGTGACCTCGGCCGGCAACAGCGACTGCAGCAATTTGACCACCGGGCGCGGACTGCGAAAATTGGACGTGGCCCGCAGCTTGACCCAGCCGGGCAACTCCACGGACGGGTGGTTGTAGAGATTTTGCAGCGGATCTTCCAGCCACAGCATGCGGGCATCCGGCTTGGCATGACGGAAGATCAGATCGCGCCACTGCGGGGTGAAATCCTGTCCTTCGTCGACGATGATGGTGTCGAAGAGAAATTCGTCGGGGATGGCCAACTGGGCCACATCGGCAATCATGCGCGAAAACGCGTCGGGCTGGGTGAAGTCGGGCGTCTGGCCCGCATGCCTGAGGAGCTGGTCGCATAACATGTGAACCGTGGCGGCCAGACCGCCGGCCGGCGCAATCAGAGAGAAGTGATCGGCCAAGGGGCGGTTAAAGCAGATATACAAGGGGCGCTGCCCGTGTTCGATCGCCGCGCTATATTCCGCCAGCGCCAATTGCGTTTTGCCGGAACCGGCGGTGCCCGCGACCCGCAGCCGGAACGGCTCGATTTCCAATTGCCGGGCCCAATGCGATAGACCGCCGGCGACCCGGGTCACCAAAGTTTTGGCTTGGCCGATCAGCACGCTGACGTCGGTTTCCAGTTGAATAATATCGCGCAGAAACCGGTGCACCCGCTCGGCCGCGGGCTGGTTTTCACCCGGCGGCAGGATGCGCTGGATCAATCCCGCAAGCTGGTCGCGCCGGGCGGCATCGACGATGCGTTCGGGTGACAGGCCCGCGGTCAAGGGGTGGCGCACCAGATGATCGGGGCAATACAGCAGGTGCTCGATAATCACCGGCAACCCGTTCAGGCTGCGCATCAATTTGCCGCGCAGGCCGTCGACCGTGCGCCCCATCTGGACCGCTACCACTTTGATCTTGCCCGCATAGTTTTTGGCCAGGCCGTCGGCGGTTTCTTCGAGGTAGCCGCTTTTCTGTTCGATGACCAATAACTGCCCGGCGCGGTTCACCACCACAAAGTCGATTTCGCCGTAGATCGCATGACTGTGGTCGATGTTGGTCCAGTGCACTGCGTGGTAGACGGTGTAGTCGGCCGGTAGATGTTGCGCCAAGGCGGCCAGCGTTTCCAGCTCACGTTGAGCCGGGCCGGTTTGCTGCATGGTGTCCCAACCATCCGGAATAACTCGCGCCACAAAGACCCCTTGATGTGCCAAATGATACGAGCATACATGAAGGTCTCATGCTGGAAAAAAATGGTGCGGTTCCTGACTCGCCCCGCCTCTATTGCAGGTTGGCGGGGCTTTGAGTTCAAGCGCTTTGCTTTAAGCCAATTGCTCCGCATCGCTATGCACTCGTGCCAGAAACTGCTGCATCGTGGCGGCGATTTCTTCCACGTGAGTTTCCAGGGCGAAGTGTCCCGTATCCAGCATCTGTACGGTCGCATTGGGATTGTCTCTGGCGAAGGCGGCTGCCCCCGCGGGGATAAAGAACGGGTCGTGTTTGCCCCAGATGGCGAGCAAGGGCGGCTGCGAGGCGCGGAAATATTCCTGGAAAGCCGGGTAGAGCTTGACGTTGTTGGCGTAATCCAAAAACAGATCCAGTTGAATTTCCATATTGCCCGGCCGCTCGATCAGCGCCGCATCCAGCGTATAACCCTCGGGCTTGATCCGTTCCGGATGGGGCACGCCGGCGGTATATTGCCAGCGAATACCCTCGGCGTTGAGTGCCTGTCTGACCGTTTCGCGGTGCGCGGCGGACGGCTCTTGCCAGTAGCTTTGAATCGGCGCCCAGGCATCGCCCAGGCCTTCTTCGTAGGCGTTGCCGTTCTGCGAAACAATCGCCGTGACCCTTTCCGGATGGGCCATGGCCAGGCGCAAACCGGTCGGCGCGCCATAGTCGAACACATACAGCGCATAACGCTCAAGATTCAGCGCCTCGGTGAAGGCCAGCAGCGTATCGGCCAGCGCGTCGAAGGTATAACGATATCCGCGCGCGTCCGGCACCTCGGTAAAACCGAAGCCGGGCAGGTCGGGCGCAATCACCCGGTAGTGATCGGCCAGCCGGGGAATCAACTCCCGATACTGAAACGATGAAGCGGGAAATCCGTGCAACAACAGGATGACCGGGGCGTCGGGAGCGCCGGCTTCGCGGTAAAAAACGTTGACGCCATCGGCGTTGACGCGGTGAATCGTAGTGTGCGACATGGTTGCTTGCTCCAGAGTAGATCAGTTATTTGGGCCGGCATCACCTGCGGCGGACTCGGGAAGCGCGATGACGGCCGCTTCTGAATTCCCGCAAACATGTAACCAGTAAAATATCCTATATATAGTTACACATGGATTTGTGTAACTTGTCAAGTTTATATATACTGGTTACATGAAAAAGTGAGAACTCTGGAAAAAACATGGCAAACCCGATTGCATCCGGTGCGACCGAAGACCGCGCGCTGCTGGGCGACCACCCGGCGTTGAACCTGTTGAACACGGTATCGCGCGTCAACGGGCTGGATTTGGACGAGTTGAATAGCGACGACGACGTGCTGCGCTGGCTGGCCCGGCTGGGCTTGCCCGTGGGCCGGGAGGCCACGGCGCTGCCGCCGCAGGCCTTGCTGCAGGCGGCGCGCACGCTGCGTGAGGCAATTCGTCCCCTGCTGATACAACGCCAAGCGGGAAAACAAATTGAGCCGGGTGCGCTGAATGCGTATCTGCAGCAGGGCCGCAGCTATCTTGAACTGGTGCCGCAAGGTAACGGCGAGCTGCAACTGCTGCGGTTATGGCCGCGCGAAACCGCCGAACAAACCCTGGCGCCGCTTGCCGAAGCGGCGGCGGAGCTACTGGCCACGGGCGATTTCAACTTGGTCCGGCGCTGCGAAAACAGCGAATGTGTGTTGTGGTTCTACGACCGCACCAAATCGCATCATCGCCGCTGGTGCAGCATGGCCACCTGCGGCAACCGGCATAAGGTCGCCGCATTTCGCCAACGGCAGCAGGGAGGGTTGAAGGTATAAATACCGGCCGGGGTTTATTTCGGATACAAACTGGCTGAATAACGGCGGTGGGCGGTCGAGCGACGACCGCCCCTGGACGAGTCAATCTACGTGGTCGGCGGCTTGGACCTGAATCCACATTTGCCGCGAGCCCGAATCACTGCGTCAATGCGCCACGCCATCAATTAGTCTTGGCCGCGTTCGCCAGCTTGTTAGCCGCGTCTTGTGCCGTTTCGCTGTCGTCGGTCCAGTAATTGCCGATTACGTCATAAAACGCGCCTTCGACGGCCGGCGTGTCGACCATGTCGTGCGCCCACGACGGCACCAGCGTGCCGTGCGTTTGAGCGCTGCTGAAGTCGGTGGCGGATTTGCGCGCGCAGGTATCGAATTTCGACAGATCCATGCCTTGGCGCACCGGAATCGAACCCTTGTTGAGATTGAATACTTCCTGGAATTGCGGACTGAGCAACAAGCTCGCGAGCGTTTTCTGGCCTTTCTCGACGGCCGGGTCCTTGACCTTGAAGAAGGCAAAGCTATCGACGTTGAAGGTAAACGCATTTTGCGAACCCGGGCCCGGCACGCACAGATAATCCTGGCCTGCCACCTTGTTGGCCACGGTGAACTCGCCCTTGGCCCAATCGCCCATAAATTGCATCGCGGCTTTGCCCGTGATCACCATCCCGGTTGCCATGTTCCAGTCGCGGCCGGTCTGACCTTTATCGGTATACGTCTTGATCTTTTTGAAGGTTTCGAGCGCCTTGACCATGGTCGGGCCTTTGAGCGTGGCCTGGTCGAGTTGCACAAAAGCCTTTTTATAAAAATCCGCGCCGCCGACACCGAGCGCCACCGTCTCGAAGGTTTCCGCTTGCTGCCACGATTGACCGCCGATGGCGACCGGGATGATGCCGGCCTTCTGCAGCAAGTCGGCGGTTTTGAAGAAGTCATCCCAGCTTGCCGGAGGCTGGGCATGCACCTGCTTCAGCGCGTCGGCGTTGATCCACAGCCAGTTGACCCGGTGCACATTGACGGGTGCCGCCACATAGTGGCCTTTATATTTCATGATGCTGGAGATTTGCGTGGGCAACAGCTTGTCCCAGTCTTCGCTTTTGGCCACATCGTCGATCGACAGCAGCACTCCTTCGTCGCCCCATTCCTGGATCGCCGGTCCCTTGATCTGTGCCGCGGCAGGCGGATTGCCCGCGATCACGCGGGTTTTCAGCGCGGTCATGGCATTGGCGCCGGCTCCGCCGGCGACCGCGAAGTCCTTCCAGGTATAACCCTTTTGCTCCAGCATTTGCTTGAGCACCTGGGCCGATTTGGCTTCCCCGCCGGAAGTCCAGTAGTGCAACACCTCCACCTGGACTTCGGCGGCCCGCGCCGCTCCCGCTGCCAGTAGTGCCGCTGCGCCAAGCGCATAGGCGGTCTTTCTTAGCGTCCGGGCGCGATGCCGGGAGAGGGTGGGTTGCTGGGATTTCATCCGGTAAGCTCCTTGCGTGACTACGTCACGGTGTCTCAGTCATTGTTTTTTTGCGTGGCGGGCGTGGCCTGCCGGGCCTGGATCGTATGTCGACCCTTAGTCATCAGCCAGCCGCGCATTGCGTTTTGAGTGCGCGCTGGTTTTCCAACTGTAGATATCAGCGGCTGGGAAAGATGTTAGCGCTAACATGTGCGGCAGTTCTATCGGGACGAACCCTAGCGCGATAAGCACCGTCCACCTTGTCGATCCACCTTAATTCCACTAATCCGCGATCTCGGTTTTTTCGAAGTATCGATGTGCCGTCCAACCGATGGCTTCAGTGATGCCGGCGGCGGTACTGGCATTGATGATGTTACCCAGGCCGGGAATCCAGCCCACCAGCAACTGGCTGGTGGTGCGGCCTACCAGCGCGGCGCTGAAGGTAAGAATCAAATCCGCCGCGGCGCCTTTGGCAATCGATACGCCGTGCTCGGACGCAATCGCCACGATCATGGCGGTTTGCAGCGGAAGAATGGCGGCCGAGTCGGTACCCGGGATTTGCGCCAGTCCGGCGCCGATTCCGCCGCATGCGAGCGCGCACATATGGATAATTCCGTGAATTTTCTTGGTGCGATTCATGGCCATATCCTCCTTGGATGTGAAAAAAATGAAACCGCCCGGTTTAAGGCCGGCACCGAACCGGCCTTAAACCTTGCCTCAGGCCGGCGCGGTTTTACGATCGGGCGTTACAGCCCGATGTTTGCCGCAAGGCAGCGCCGCTGCAAGTTCGGTACTGCTTTGCAGCACGATGAAATGCCCGTCTGGATCGCAAAACAGCACGTCGGCGGCGGGTTCGGCCGTCCCGGCCGGTGCGCTGCAGGCGAAAACCAGCCTATCGCCGGCGATATCGTGCGGCAACGCGGCCGGCTGCAAAGTCCGCCCAAGCGGAGAGCGATAACCCAGCAGTTCGAGGTGAGGACTTGATGCCATGGCCGGGGCCAAAGCAACCACCTCGACGGCATCGTGGCACAACCCATCCAGGCAGTTTTGTTCCATGCCCGAGTTAGTCTGACGGGCTGTGACTGTCATGCCCAAATGCTTGAGATAAAAGTCGATACTGCGTCGCACGTCGGATACCGAGACGGCGGAATGATCGATACCGTCGGGCGCCGCTCCATGATTTTTCCCCTGCTTGAGTTGAATCAATTCAAGCGGGTGGCCGTCCGGATCCCTGAACTTGAAGGCGATGGCCCCGCCGCTTTTCGACGGTAGGGTAATCGGCCCCGGGACACCGTGCATCTCCGCCGAGATGGCACGCGGCGGCGGTGAGAAGGCATCGGTGCGATGCAGTTGCCGGTAGGCGGCGTGGATATCCACGCAGCGCAGCGCAAAATGTTGAAACCAGAGATCCGACGCCAGGCTGCCGGGCGGGTAGGGGCGTGCGTGCGGGCCCACTTCGACCAGCTCAATTTCATTGTCGCCAAATTTCAAACGCTGCGCTTTTAACGTTTGGCCGTGGAGTCCGAGCAACGCCGCATCGATCGAGTAGGCCGCTCCTTGAAGTCGGAAACCCAGGCGTTCGCAGTAGAAAGCGCTGCTCGATTCCAGCGCGCGCACATTACGGCTGATGTAGCGCAACTGTTCGACGATACAAGGGTTGACGACACAGGGATTGACGGCACGGGGTGTCATGGAGTTTGCGCACCGCGCTGGTTGGTGTAGATGGCAAACAAGGTTTGCCCGGCGCAGATAAACAGGCGGCTGCGATGGCGCCCGCCGAAGGTCAGGTTGGACACCGTGAACGGGACTTTGATCTTGCCCAGCAGTTGACCGTCCGGGGCGATACAGTGCACCCCGTCGGCTGCGCTGCTCCAGAGATTACCGTCTTCATCGCAGCGTATGCCGTCGGCGAAACCAGGATCGATTTGATGGAAAAAGCGCGGCGCCGAGCATAGTCCCGCGGGCGAAATATCGAGCACGCTGATATGTTGCACCGGCGCCGCATCGAATTGAAGCCCGCTCTCGGTGACATAAAGACGGGTTTCGTCGGGCGAGAAACACAATCCGTTCGGACCGGTAAAGGCATCGCTGACCAGGGTCAGTGCGCCGCTATCGGGGTCCAGCCGATACACGCATGCGGGCAGCTCGGCGCGTTGCCGGCCACCCTCGTAGTCGGTTTGGATACCATAGGGCGGGTCGGTGAACCAGATGCTGCCGTCGCTTTTTACCACCACATCATTCGGCGAATTCAGGCGTTTGCCTTGGTAATTATCGACCAGGACCGTCACTTCGCCATCCCATTCGGTACGCGTAATGCAGCGCTGGCGATGAGAACAGCCGATCAAGCGGCCTTGCCGATCCCGTGTATGGCCATTGGCAAAACCCGACGGCTGGCGGAATACGCTGACACCGCCGGACTCGGTCCAGCGCAGGATCCGGTCGTTGGGCAAATCGCTGAACAACAGGCAGGCAAGATCGGCAAACCATACCGGCCCCTCCAGCCAGCGATAACCGTCGCCGAGTTTTTCCAGCGGCGCATTAGGCAGGACAAATGCCTTGAAGCGCGGGTCCAGGATCTCGACGCTATCCATCACCGCCGCCCTTAGCGAAAATGGCCGGGCCGGTGTACCGGCTCGACATCGAGCCGCACCGTCATCAGGACCGCGGGTTCGTCCCCGATCACGCCGGAGCGATGGCCTTTGCGCTGTTGCGCATCGGCAATGCAGCCTTGGTCTTCTCCCAATGAAAGATCGCCCGGGCCCATTTCGATGCGAGTGCCGTCCATCGATTCGACCCACCAGCGCCCCGAGATCGGCAAGATCCACTGCGGCGCCGGGTTTTCGTGCCATTCGCCGATCCAACCGACAGGCTGAACCGTAAACACCACGGTCGCGCCGCTGGAGGCCTGGGTATTGTTCCACTGCGGGGCGGCCTGTCCCACACCCTTGAGTTCGAACTGATCGAGTTCGCAATACTTTTGGTGACTCACACCTTGAGCGTCGGCCCAGATATGCCAATACCCGAGTTTGGGTTTCTCGCCCGGGTCCTGGGTTTGCGTTTGGCGGTTGGCGGATGGTGGTGTGTGGTGCATCAAGTCCTCCGTCTATCTCGCCGGGTCGGCGGCCATATAAGGCGCGGCTGAAAGCGGGTGAGCCAAAACGGCCGACGCGCTGGTCGGTGTGCCGCCGATCATCAGCAACACCAGACCGCCGACCAAGCCGAAGTTTTTCAGAAAATCCCAGAAGTGCCCGCGCCCCTCTCCCGCCTTCGACCAAAAGCCCGGATAGTTCCAGAAGGGGTGATACAGCAAGGCGGTCACAGCGCAAAAGCCGGCAAGAACAAACGCAGCCAGCCGATCGTGCCAGCCCAGTACGATGCATACCGGCGTGACAAACTCGACCACAATCGCCAACAGCAGCAACACCCGGCCACCGGGCAGAAACGACGAGTCGGCCTGTTGCAGGGCATCTTCCCGGTGCACGATTTTGTCGAGTGCGCTAAAGGGAAACATCACCACCAAACACAGGCGAGCCAGACACGGCAGGGCGGCAAGATCGAGCAGATGCATCGCTGGAGTCCGGTTATATGGCGGTGGGTTTAACACCCAGGCGTTCGCCGATGCGGTCGGCCACGCGCAAGGCATTGGCAATAATCGTCAAGGTCGGGTTGACCGCGCCGATGGAAGGGAAAAAACTGGCATCGGCCACATAGAGGTTGTCGAGTTGATGCGCCTTGCAATCGAGATCGAGCACCGAGCTTGCCGGGTCGAGCCCAAAACGGGCGGTCCCTGCCTGGTGTGCTGTGCCGCCAATCGGGATATCCTTGCCCAGGTAAAGTTTGCGTTCCATCAACGTCGGATGCGCGCCCGCCTGGTGCAATACCTCTTCCAGTTTTTTGCGCAAGCGATGATGCGCTTCCATATTGCCTTCCACGAGATCGAGCACCACCCGTTCGCCGTCATATTTGATCCGATTCTCGGGGCGCGGCAGATCTTCGCTGGACAGCCAGAAATCCATCGAGTGCCGCGCCATCTGTTCGAAAGGCATATCCGGCAACCACTCCAGCCACTGCGGCAAGGCCTCGCCGCGAATCTGATCGGCATGAGAGGTGGCGCACATCTGGATCAGACCGAGCGGATAGTCCCAGTCGTCGGCACCGAAATAGAAGTCGCTGAGCGCCAGGGTCTTCTGGAACACCGTCTCATTCGGCTCGCGCATCAAGGCCATCAAAATCGACTGGTTATGCCGCATGTAATTACGGCCGACCTGGTCGGAGCCGTTCGCCAACCCCGTGGGATGGCGCTGATTCGCCGAGCGCAACAACAATAAAGCCGATGAAAGAGCGCCGCAGGCGGACACCACGATATCGGCGCTATAACGTTCGTGTTCGCCGCCCCGCGTTACATGCACGCCCGTGACACTGCGCCCGGTGGGGTCGGTTTCCAGGCGGGTGACATACGCCCCGGTCAACAAGGTGAAATTCGGATAAGCCGCCAAGGCCGGATCGACGCACATCACTTGCGCATCCGCCTTGCCGTTGAGCAAACAGGGAAAGCCGTCGAACGCATCGCAGCGGATGCAGATGCTGGTGGGCGTGACCTGGCCGTCCTGTTCGTCCAGCAGAATGCCGAGCGGCAGATGAAACGGAGACAGCCCCTTCTCTTTGAGCGAGTCGTGCAGACGCTGAATGCGTGGTTCATGCGACACCGCGGGATACGGAAAGGGCGTGCTCGACGGCGGTTCGCAAGGGTCTTCGCCGCGTTGCCCGTGGACATGAAACAAGCGCTCCGCCGCGCCGTAATAAGGTTCGAAAGCGGCATACTCCAGCGGCCAGGCCGGGGAAATGCCGTCCTTATGGATGACCTCATCAAAGTCGCGTTGCCTCAGCCGAAACAGCGCCGCGCCATACACCTTCGAATTGCCGCCGACGTAATAATGCAGCCCCGGATGAAATTTCCGGCCGTCGCCGCCGTACCAGGTTTCTTTGGTTTGATAAGCGCCATCGATAAAGACCGTCTTCGAATCCCAATTGGCCGGCTCGCGTTTGAGATAAGCGCCGCGCTCCAGCAATAAAATGGATTTGCCGGTCGCGGCGAGCTTGTGCGCCAGCGATGCGCCGCCTGGCCCGCTGCCGATCACGATCACATCATAGTGGTCCATGAGATCCCATCTAAATAAGGCGAACCAAGCTCGCCTCAAGCGCGCACCGCGGCGCGCCGGAGACGCGCCGACGATTGAGGCAGAGACAGCCGGATGCGGCGCCCGATCGCATGCCGCACACCTTGCAGTAGACGAGCGACTCGCATGACAAGTTCAATCCGGCAATTTTTGCCGACTCTTCCGGCGAAATCGGATCAAACCTATTTTGAACAAATTTTCGTCTTGGCCCGTCTAAACCGACGCACCCTGGGCCGCGCCGGACCAATCTTGCGGCCTGATTTTCGATGCCCGATTTGTAAGGAGCTTGTGCATGACTGATATACATCCCAAAGAACCTGATGCACCGGCACGTCCGGATGACACACGCTTGCCTCGGCCGGTCGTCTACCCGGTACTGGAAAATCAGCCGGCGCTGGTCACCGGCGCCAACTCGGGAATTGGCCGGGCGGTGGCTTTGGGTCTGGCGCGCGCAGGCGCCGACGTGATCGTGAACTACGTGAGCGACCCGGCCGCCGCGGAAGAGGTCGCGCATGAGATCGAAGCCATGGGGCGGCGCGCTATCGCGCTGCAAGCCGATGTCAGCGATGAAACCGCGGTGCAGCGGATGTTCGCCCAGGCGATCGATCACTTCGGCACCCTCCACGTGGTGGTCAGCAATGCCGGACTGCAGCGCGATTCCCCCTACGACGAAATGACCTTGGAGCAATGGAATACGGTAATCGGAGTCAACCTGACCGGGCAATTTTTGTGTACCCGCGAGGCGGTGCGCGAATTTAAACGGCGCGGCGTCGACCGCAACCTCTCCGTTGCCGCGGGCAAGATCATCTGCATGAGTTCCGTGCATCAGCAAATTCCCTGGGCCGGTCATGCGAACTACGCCGCGTCCAAAGGCGGCGTCATGCTGCTGATGAAAAGTCTGGCCCAGGAAATGGCCCCCTATCGCATCCGCGTGAACAGCATCGCCCCTGGGGCGATACGCACGCCGATCAATACCTCGGCCTGGAGCACCGAAGAGGCATATGCCGACTTGATGACGCTGGTGCCGTATAAACGCATAGGCGAGCCTGACGATATTGCCCAAGCCGCCATCTGGCTGGCTTCGGACGCGGCCGATTATGTGACGGGGGCGACGCTGTTTGTGGACGGGGGGATGACTTTGTATCCGGGGTTTGCGACAGGAGGGTGATTACAGCTAACACACCATTCATTTCCACCGGCCGGCCTGCAGCGATGATTTCGATGGAGTACAGTTCAATTCAGCGCACACCTGCACTGCCGTTGAATTTTCTCTCATCACCGAATCATCCAGGAGCACACCATGGATCGCAGCCAAGTTACCAAAAAAATCCTGGCCGGCAAGGTCAGGAGCAGGATAAAGTGGAGCGAGATTGCCGCGAAAGTAGGCGCCAGCAAAGAATGGACTACCGCCGCGCTGCTGGGACAGATGACGCTGAATCTCCAGCAGGCCGGTGTGGTGCGCGATCTATTCGACCTCACCGACGAGGAAACCGCCTGGTTGCAGATCGTCCCCTACAAAGGCTCGCTGGATACCCCGGTGCCGACCGACCCGCTGATTTACCGCTGGTACGAGATCGTCAGTGTGTACGGCACCACCATCAAGGAGCTGATTCACGAAGAGTTTGGCGACGGCATCATGAGCGCCATCGATTTTTCGATGGATATCACTCGCCAGGCCGACCCCAAGGGCGATCGGGTCAAGGTGGTGTTGAGCGGTAAATTTTTGCCGTACAAAGAGTATTGAGGGCGGCCGGTCGATTCCAGGCCGCGGACTTGCGCAGGCTATCGGCCAAGCCCATATCCAATACCCTCCGCGCGTCACGGCCGCCCAGCGGAAAAGCTTGAAGCAATAAGGCTTGGTGCGTGCCTCGCGGCATTGCCGTTTACTTCAACGTCGCCAAATACGCGATCAAATCGGCGCGTTGCTTGGCGTCGGCCAAACCGGAATAGGGCATCAGGTTGCCCGGCACCACCGCCTGCGGATTTTGCACGTAGGCGTCCAGGGTTTTTTCGTCCCAGGTCAGTTTGACGCGTTTCATCGCCGGGCTGTAGCGAAAGCCCGGCTGCGAGGCGCTGGCGCGCCCGACGATGCCTTGCAAGCCGGGGCCGACGCCGTTGGCGGCGCTGGTGGCATGGCAGGCGATACATTGCGCATACGCTTGCTGGCCGGCGCTGATGCTTTGCGCCATGACGCCCGGGGTAGCGGCGGCCGATACGAGCAGTACGATTGTTATGGCGAATGGTTTGATAGACATCGTCAAAATTCCTTTAATGAATTGCGCCGCGTAATAAAACGTAGAAGACATAGGGTGCCGAAAGCATGGAGCGCAGGCTCGACGGCGCCTTGAAAAACCGCATCAGGCCAGTACCCGCGGACGCTGCACGTAATCCGCCAGATCCTCGCCCAGGCGCAAGGCCATGGCGGCCAAGGGACCGGTCGGGTTGTACCCCGCGTTGTGCACGAATACCGAAGCGCCGACCACAAACAGGTTTTGCGCATCCCAATGCTGCAGCCGCGGCGATACCACGCTGGAGTGCGGATCGGCACCCATGATGGTGCCGCCCGTGATATGGGTGGTTTGATAGACGCGCGTATCGAACGGGCTCTTGCGCGGCCCGGCCGGCCCGACAATATCGGCACCCATGGTTTTGGCAATGTCTTCCATTTTACGAGTCACGAACGCGGACATCTTTTCTTCGTTGGCGCGCCAGTCGAAGGTGATGCGCACCAGCGGTTGCCCGTAGGCGTCCTTGTAGACCGGATCGAGATCGAGGAAGTTTTCCGGATTCGGGTAACAACTGCCCTGCACCCCCAAGCTCATCGAGTGCGCATACCAGTCGGCGCTGGCCTTCTTCCACGCCGTACCCCACTGCGGTGTGCCCGGCGGCAAGCGCCGGTTCTTGATCGGCCGGCCGCTGTACATTGCCGCGCTGATCATGCCGCCGCCGAGAAAATCCAGGCCGGTGTGATCGAAGTTGTCGTTATTGAAGTCGTCGATGCACATCGCCGTGCCGCCGGTGGCGAGAAACGGATTCATCCAACTGTCCTTGAAGAACAGGTTCACGCCGGAGTTGGTCTGGTAGCAGAAGTTCTTGCCGACCACACCCAGCCCCGTGGCCGGATCGTAGGGCTGGCCGATACCGTCCTGCAGCAACAGCTTGTTGTTGGTCATGGTGAATGCCGCCAGCACCACAACATCGGCCGGTTGCTCATATTCCTGGCCCGACTGCACATCGATATAACGTACCCCGGTCACGCGCTGCGCATTGCGGTCGTAGTCGATACCCAGAACGTGGGCATGCAGGCGCAGCTCGAAGCCCTTGCGTTGTTTGAGCATGGGATACAGCAAGACGTCCGGCGTCCCCTTGGCCTGAGCCTCGCAGATAAAACGCTCGCAGTGGCCGCAGTACTGACATTGGCCGAGCTTTTGTCCGTCCGGGTTGGTGTAGGGGCCGGAGGAATTGGCCACCGGCATGGGAAACGGGTGATAACCGAGCTTTTGCGCCGCCGCGGTGAACTGCAGGCCGGCTTGCGTGGTGATCAGCGGCTTTTGCGCATACGCACCGCGCCGTGGTGCTTCGAACGGGTTGCCGCCGGCGTGTTTTTGGCCATTGATGTTGCCGGCCTGGCCGGAAATGCCGAACAATTTTTCGAACAGCTCGTGGTACGGCTCCAATTCGCGGTAGGTGACGCCCCAGTCCTGCAGCGTGAGGTTGCCGGGGATTGCGTTCTTGCCGTAGCGATTGATGTAATGCGTGCGCAGGGTCGGCTCATACTCGGACCAGCGCCAGGTGTGCCCATTCCAGTGATTGGCCGCGCCGCCCACGCCTTCGCCCGGCAGAAATGCTTCCATCCAGCGTATCGGTGCCGCGGCATCCTGGCGGTTGTGGCGCAGCGTATAGGTCTGCACATTCCAGCGTTGCACCAGGCCCTGGCGGCTGTCCCAGCGCAATTCATCGCGCTGCGTCGGCAACTTCGCCTCCGCGCCTTGAGCATGGTCGCCGCCGCGCTCCAGCACCAGCACATCCACGCCTTGAGAAGTCAGTTGACGAGAAATCAAACCTGCCGTCAAACCTCCGCCGATAATCACCACCGTGCGCTTGGGTAATTTTTTGATCATGTGCCTGGCTCACTAGCTGAAGTCGATGATGGATTTGGGATCTTGCGCGCCGGGATAGGGCTTGCCGCGAAAATCCAGCATGTCCAGCGTGTGTGTGGCCGGTAAGCCGGGATAACCGACCATCTTCCAGAATACCTTGTCGTGGTTGCCGCCATAAAGCGGGTCGGCAAAACAGGCTTGTTCGAACAAGGGATACATCAGTTCGTTGAACCAGGGCACCAGCGCAAGCTCGTCGTCCTTGATCTTGCCGTGGCTGAGATCTTTGAGGAAAGCGTCGGCTTCGGCGGGCGCCAGTTGATCGAAGGTCTTGCCGAGTTGCGCCTGGCATTGGCGATTGGCCGCAGCCACTCCGGCGCTGAAGAATTGCGCGGGGGTGAGCGGCAATTGCAAGCCCATTTGCGGTTTGCTGGGTGCCCACGGGCCGGACATATAACGGCCCGCGCCTTGTCCGTATGCACCCGCGAGTTGCCGATCGATAAAGATTGCCAGGCCGCAATCGACTCCGTTGGGGGTGTATTGGTCGGCGGGACACATCACGTTGACCATGCTTTCGACAAAGGCCGCTTCGTCCGCGCTGAAACAGGCATAACCGACCTGCAGGGGTGTGCCCGCAGCTTGTGGCGCGTCCGCTGCCGCGGCGGAACCCGCGACCAGGGCCGCAATGCCGGCGCCGGCCACCTGTTGCGGCGCAAGCGGCGCCGCGCCTGCCACCGCGATGACCGTGCGCAAGAAATGACGGCGTGGACGCGTATCTGAGGCATCTTGACTCATCTTCCTCTCCTCTAATGTCGATGGGGGTTGCTGGATGAATGCGCGGTTTGGTGAGGCTTGGCGCGGGGTAGCGATCGAACGAGCATTGATCCGGTTTATTCGATACGACCCCAAGCGAAGTATGGCGGAGCTGGGCATGCTTGGCGAACCAAGCACGGAGACCGCAGCTTTAGAAGGTTTCCCACTCGTCGGCGCCGCCGCTCTTTGGCGGCAGCGGCAGCGGTTTGGCGGCCGGCCGGCTGGTCTTGGCAAGGCCGGCGCTGTTCCTGGCGGCCGGTGCGCGCCGCGGGTCGGTTGCGCGAGCACCGGCGGCACGGGTTGCCGGCGCCGGGGCTGCGCGGGTGGCGACGGGTGCCGTTGCATAGGCGGTTGGGGTGGCTTGCCCCGCGATACGGAACACCGAGACCGCGTCCTTCAAGGACAAGGCCTGCTGTTCGAGCGACTGCGCCGCGGCGCTCGCCTGTTCGACCAGCGCGGCATTTTGCTGGGTGGCTTCATCCATTTGCGTCACGGCGCGCGAAACCTGGTCGATCCCCGAACTTTGCTCGCTCGAGGCCGAGGAAATCTCGCCCATGATATCGGTCACGCGTTGCACCGCGCTGATGATTTCGCTCATGGTCTGGCCGGCTTGATGTACCAGCACCGCGCCCGTTTGCACCCGGTCTACCGAGTGCATGATCAAGGTCTTGATCTCCTTGGCGGCACTCGACGAGCGCTGCGCCAAGGTGCGTACCTCGGTGGCCACCACCGCGAAACCACGGCCCTGCTCGCCGGCCCGAGCCGCTTCCACGGCGGCATTGAGCGCGAGGATGTTGGTCTGGAAGGCGATGCTGTCGATAATGCCGACGATTTCGGTAATCTTGGCCGAGCTTTCCTTGATCTCGTCCATGGTGTCGACCACGCGGTTGACCACCTCATTGCCTTGGCCGGCGATGTCCGAAGCGTTGCCGGCCAGCGTGGTTGCCTGCCGCGCATTATCGGCATTGTGTTTGACGGTGCTGGTCAGTTGTTCCATGCTCGCCGCCGTTTCTTCCAACGACGCGGCCTGTTGTTCGGTGCGTTCCGATAAATCCAGGTTGCCCGCGGCGATTTGCTTGGTGGCCGAGGCAATGGCTTCGCTGCCGGTGCGCACGGTGCTCACGGTCTTGACCAAGTTGTCTTGCATCCTGGCCAAACCGGCCAGTAGCTGGCCCATTTCGTCGGAGGAATGGACCTGTACCGGATGCGTCAGATCGCCCGCCGCGATATCGTCGAAATGCTTGAGCGCATGGTTGATCGGGTCCGAAATGGCGCGGCGCAGCGAGAACCAGCCGTACGCGGCGACGATCAAGCCCAGCACGATCATCAGGCTGGAGGTCAGACGGAAGGTGCGGTAGCGGTTCTCGGACGCCTCATAGCTGAGGCGCGCTTGCTCGGTTTCGTACTCGTTGAGTATGGTCCCGCTTTTTTGCATGGCAGTGTAGATGGTACCGACCTTACGCGCAGCATCCGAAATGGCTTGGCGGTCGCCGCTCTTGATGGCGCTGCGAAAACCGTCCATCGCCTGCTCCGTCTGCGTCAGGCCGTCGGTGACATCCTGCGCCAACTGCTTGCCATGCTCGGTTTGCGGCAGGGCTTTATATTTACCCCACCAGTCCAAGGCTTGCTTGCCGACGTCGTCGGCCGTTTGATACATACGCTCGGCCCAGGCGGCATCGGTGGTTACCGAGGCCTGGTCCAGCGAGGTGCGCTGGCGTCCCATCCAAAGCAGCATATTGTCCGCAGCCACGGTCTTGGGCAGACGTTCCTGGTAGAGCTCGCGGTTCGTGTCCACCACGGTTGAAATGCCGAATAAGGCGATGACGCCGGTTGCAAGCAACAGTGCTGACAGAATCACCATAGCCCAGGCGAGCCGCGCTTTGATGGTGAATGCGATGTGCGGCATGGGCGATGCTCCGTAGATTTTTGTGCTGAGGTTTGGGACAGGTGCCGCAGGTGTTAAGGGCAAGCGAGAAAAAGCAAGACCCGACCGGGTTAACGGCGTGCTGAGAAAAAACTTTAGCGACGATGACGTCGCTGTGTAAGATCTGACTCATCTACCTACGAGATAAAAAATGAAAATTTACTTGGCGGGTTTCGACGTGTTTCGCCCGGACGCGATAACCCACGGGGATAACTTGCGTGAGGAATGCCGGCGCAACGGATTTGTCGGCCTATACCCCATGGATAAGCAACTTCCTTCTGCTTTGCAGGGGCGCGCGCTTGCCCAATGGATATATCAAGCCAATGTCGGATTGATAAGAGAAGCGGACTTTGTGGTTGCCAACTTGAATCCGTTTCGGGGATCCGAGCCGGACTCCGGAACCGCTTTTGAAGTCGGCTATGCCGTCGCGCTGGGAAAAAGCGTGTGGGCTTACATTGACGACGATAGAACGCTGGTAGAGCGCTTGAGCGGAAACCCAGCAGAAAAAGGCAAGGTCCATGTCGATGACGGCAACTTTACCATTGAAGACTTTGACCTTCCGCTTAATCTCATGCTCGGAGCCAGCTCGAAGATTATTAAAGGCGATGCCGCGGTTTGCATTCGGGCGCTTGCCCGTTCGGTGTGGGGCGCCTAGCGAGTTTCTTGAGACAAACGATAGGTCAATGCAGTAGGATTTGAAGCGCCGTGCCTGCTTTTGCCGCTTGAGGGCAAAAGCAGGCACGGCAGACCTGCTTTCAATCGCGTGACAACCAACCACTCTCCACGTCAGGCATCAGAACTTGTACGTGGCGCCAACCTGAGCGAAGCGGCCGACATAGGTGTACTGCGAAGTATCGTAGCCTTGTTGCCACAGGGGACCATCCGCCCATACCGCATCGAACGGCGGCACGCGATTGAAAATATTGTCGATGCCGCCGTAGATGGTCCAGTGCTTGAAGCCGGTGTAGGTCGCCATCAAGTTGAACTGGCTGTAGGACGCTATGCTCTCGTTCTGCGGCGTTGGCGTCGGGATGAAGGTGAAGGTCTGGGTATACGGCCCGGTATACTGCCAGCTGAGCGACGTGCTCCACTTCCGGTACGCCCAGTTCAGCGTGGTATTGCCCTTCCAGCGCGGGAAGGCGCCGCCGAACGGCTCATTCAGAGCCAGATTGTTACCGGCGCCGTTGACCACCTGACCATCCAGATCGAACTTGAATGAGTCGACGAAGGCCCAGTCGCCCGACAGGGTGAAGGTACCGACCGGTGTCGGCAGCGACTGACGGAAGGTGGTTTCGAGACCGCTGGTGTCGAGGAAGCCGAGGTTCTGATACTGGAAGGTCTCGTATTCGGGGGTGGTCGAGTTTGGATAATAGACCGTCGACGAGGGCTGGTCGAGGCCGATCACGTTGCTGATGTGGATACGGTACCAATCGACACCGAAATCGGTGGTGCGGGTCGGCGACAGTTCAAAGCCAATGTTGTAGTTCTTGGTGCGTTCAGGTTGCAGGTTCGGATTGCCTGAGTTCAGCGCCGTGACGGAACCGGACTGATTAATCACCAGCGCCATGTTTTGCGACAGGCTGTCCTCGACAAAGGTCGGCGCACGGAAACCTCGATCGTACGAAGCATAGGCGGTAAGCGCCTTGATCGGCTGCCAGCGCAGGGCGAAACGCGGCGAGAATGCGCCGCCGACATCGCTGTAGTGATCGTAACGGCCCGACTGGCTAAAGGTCAGGTTCTGGATAATCGGAATGTCGAACTGGTAATACACCGCGCCGACGTTGCGCTGACCTTGTACCTCTTCCTCATCCGGCGTGAGAACCAGGCCTTGTGAATACTCGGAGCCTTGCCCCAATGATTCGCTCTGGTGGAAGAATTCGGCGCCAAAACCGACACCCACGTCGCCCGCGGGCAAATGGAACAGCGTCGGGGTCGAAATCGTCGCATCCAATGTGTCGAGCTTCGAGACCGCCAAATTGGTGGCATTCATATACAGACCGTTAAGCCCATTCGGCGTAGCGGACGGATCCGCGAAGTCGAAGGTGCCGTTCTGGTAGATGTTGTTCAGCGCACCGACATTCAACTGGTTCGAATATGTATTGGAAACATCGCTTTGCGAGTGGGTGTAGGTGGTGGCCCAATCCCAATCGCCATTCGGCAGCGTAAACGAACCCTTGATCCCGGTGGCTGCGCGCCAATAGTTGGCGTCGGTGGTTTCCGCCACCGAGTTGGGGAAGGAATAGACCAACGGGGTTGCAACGCCAAACGGGTTGTACTGGTTGCTCGCCGGCACGGTGTTGTTGAACAGGGAAAACTGCTTGTTTGCCGGGTTGTACACCAGCGACGAATTGGTCCCGCCGACGGTGTTGTTCCACACGCCGCTGCCCTGGACGCTGGTATTGTTGCTCTCCCAGAAATCGACAAATGCCGTGGTTCGGTCGTCGATCTTGAAGTCCGCATCCACCTTGGCGCTCAGGCGTTGGCTCCAGGGTTCGACGGAGAAGCCGTTCGCGGTGTTCAGTCCACAGACCGAGCCGTTTGTCTGGCCGTAGAAAACCGTGGTGAAATTGGTGCTCGCCGGTTTGACCGAGCTGCCATACGGACAGGAACTGAGTGCTTGAGCATTTCCCGTAGTGGGGTTGGTCCAATATGACGGCGCGAGCATCGACATGCCGCCCGGCAGGTTGGTGAAATCCTGGTTCTGCGTCGAACCTCGATCGGCCAGCGTGGAGCCATTGTCCCTGTCGAAGCTCGCGGAGGCCGTGACGTTGAAGCCGTCGGAAGCGAGATTGCCGAAGCCGCCGAGCGCGCTGAACTTCGCCGTCCCGTTGCCGCCGCCGGCATCGGTTGAGCCGCCATAGCTGCCGTCGAGCTGCAAACCCTGGTAATCGTGCTTGGTGATGATGTTGACCACACCCGCGATGGCGTCCGAACCGTACTGCGACACGGCGCCGGTCTTCACGATTTCGATGCGGTCGATGGCGCTGAGCGGCAGCGTATTCAGGTCGAAGAAGGTATCGACCCCGTTCGAAAAGAAAGCGTACGGCGCGACCCGCTGGCCATCGATTAATACCAGCGTATATTTTTCGCTCAGACCGCGCAATGCCATCCCCGACGCACCTGCCGCAAAATTGTTGGACTCGGCTTCGCTCCAGCTATTCGCCGAATTGGCGGTGGTACTGCGCAGGAAGTCGGCAACGCTATTGGCCCCGCTATCCTGGATCTCTTTTGCCGTGACGGTCTGGACTTGATTAAAACCGACTTTGTCGGCACTGCGGATCAGCGACCCTGTCACCTGGACCCGCTTCATCTGGGTAACACTGTTGTTCGAGGTGGCGGCCGTTGGCGCGGCACCCGCAGCCGATGCTGCGGCAGCCGGTGCTGCGGCGGGTGTTGCCGTTGCGGCAGGCGCCGGATTGTCTGCTGTCGCCGCCGGGCTCTGCGCGAACGCAGATGTGCCGAGTGCTGCAGACAGCGCGATTTCAGCCCAAAGTATCTTTCTGATGGCTGATGTCAAAGTCCTTTGTTTCATGGTTCCCCTTCACTCTCGTCAGTAAGCCAAACCCGTTGCGCGACTGAATACGTCGCGCCTGGGCGTTTTTTTCGACATCAGGCGGCGCGCGATTTTTCCATTTCGCCGCCCTGGTACTCCGATACAACAGAAACAACAGAAACCACTGCCACTTACATACAAATCGATCGAATCTATTTAGAGTAGGACTACTAATCTATTGCGTATTGCCTGGATCTTAAACACACGGTGCGCCGCAGCGCCATGGCTAGTTATCGGGAATGCCGTCTTTCCATTGCGCCCAATCCTTGATGATCGCGTTGACCAAAGGCGAACCCGCCAGGTAAAGGTTGTTCACCGCCGGCATAAAGCCGCCTTGCGACTGATAGTTCAGCAGATTGTCGAGGTTCGAGATGCCTTCCGGCGGGCGATCGAAGTCGGACCCGGCACGCAACACCGCCACGCGGCTGGTGTCGGCCAAACCTGCCGCAGCGGCGCGCTTGAGCACCTCATAGGTCGCATTGTCTTCTTGCTGCGTGGTGCAGTAAGTCCCTTTGCCGCCGGTCAACAGTTTGGTCCAGTCACGCGCACGCTGTCCCAGCGCATTGCCCGAGAACCAGGTGTCGCCAGCCAGCGTGTCGCATTGAATCACTGTCGGCGGCTGGTTGGCCGGTGCGTTCGTATATTTCGCCCGATAGGTTTTCGCTTCAGTACTGTCGCTGAGCGTTACATTGCGCGATAGCAGGTAGGCTTTTTGCAGCAATGCTTCATTCAGTTGAAAGACTTCCGTGCGGTAGTCGAGCGGCGGTTTTTCATCCCCATTCTTGGTGTTGATCCCTAGATAGCCGGATTTCCAGTCGGGGGGAATTTCGCGTGCATCGAGTTCCCACTGGATACCGAAATCCACCAGATACCTTGCCCACGCCGCCGAACCGAGCGTGCCCTGCGCCGGATCGATACCGGCAATACCCGATACCAGAAAGTAGGTCCGGCGTAGATCGAACTTCTTCGAATAAATCAGTGCGGCCATCGAGGCGGCGGCATTGGTATGGCCCATGCCCGTCGTGATCACGCATACATCGTCGCGGTTGCAGTGGACCGCCGGATAGTCCGGCGATAAACCGGCAACGGCAATAGCCTGTGTTTGCCCGAGATGATCGAGCCAGGTTTTCCCTTCCGGTCCAAACATGGAAATGATGAGTACCTTGACCGGCCTCGGTGCAGAAAGGGACTGCGCCGCATAGGCGCCGCTTTGAATGACGCATGCGAGACCCGCGCAAACAAGAATCCGAAGCAGTCTCTGTTTAAACATAAGTGCCTTGATCGAAAATGATTCGGCTGAATAGCCCAGCTTTGTGCTTGAGTGCCCAATAATCGTGCGCAGATGCCGCAGTCTCACCAGCTTGTTAATCAAACGGTCAGCTTTTGAGGCGCTCCAGCGCGACCCCCGGGACTATAAGCACAGGGCATGCCTAAACCCGTCCGAATAGCGGGGCGTTTTGTGATAATGGGTATAAGCGATTCGATATAAACGGCGGATTCGAAGC
>Ga0302230_10000431_pt1 | contig 37393 bp, 59 predicted proteins | sample II_Palsa_N2_1_FD_193523 | JGI IMG/M metagenome (GOLD analysis project Ga0302230, IMG submission 193523) | Peat permafrost microbial communities from Stordalen Mire near Abisko, Sweden - II_Palsa_N2_1 | ecosystem: Environmental > Terrestrial > Soil > Palsa > Peat permafrost | place: Sweden... | reverse complement strand
CTTTGGATACTCTGAGCTTGTCAGAGGACGAGTAGACGAGAGCAGTCGCACATGCACGAGATCCAGGGTTGTAGGTTGCTTGGATGCTGCAAGGGGGGGGGGGAGGGGGGGGGGGGGGTTCAAAGTTTTAAGAGACCTTCCAGTTTCAGGGAGAAAGTACGTACGGACTGAACGGACCAGGTTATCGCGGCTGACCGTCGTGAAATAGAGACGGACACCAGCCGAAGTCACGGCAACGAGGTGGATCTTTGTGCTCTCTGCCTGGCTCACCGGATGAAGTGACAGGATGCGGAAATTGGCGTCGTCCGAAAGGGGTGTCTGCAGAAAACGCATGAATGGATTTTCATTGATTACCCGTTTCTTTCGTACTTGATTGTTGAAATCTACAACGTCCTTGCGAATGTCCCTGCGGATGGCCACAGCCTCGCACTGCTTTCCGCTTGATCCGAGGTAGAACACTTGAATGACGTTCTTCTCCGAGAGGGTGTACAAGATGTTGCGCTCCTCGTCAACTGTGACGCAAACGATGGCATCTACGCGACCGCGCAAAGTCAGTTCCTGTCTTGAAATACACAGTGTACCTTCAGAGTTCAAGTTGATGAACGTAGGGACAAACAGCGACGCGAAACTCTGTGTGAGGTTCTTGGTGCGGCATCGTCGTGTGAACCAGCCTTCCTCTGATTGGTACTCGAGCTCTCGAAGGTGGCCGTCGCGCCCACCAAGGAAAATGCGGCCAGCCTCTGTTCCAACAATGCTGATCATGTTGACGTTGTCTGACGACGTCGACAGTTGGGTCTGAAAAGCACTTTGGTTCGACAAAAGAGCGAAAACGAAAAAAACAAAAAAACCTACCGGGTACAAGGTGAGTCCGCCACGGCCCGGCGCAAAGCCAACACCGAGGAGCACGATCTCAATGGGAGTGGCAATGACAAGTAGATACTTGACATCGGCGATGAACGTGCCCGGAATGGGCTTGACCAGGGCAACGCTGACAATGACCTGGTCCAGCTCTTCAAAGGCCACAAAGTCGCCGCCGTCCATGTAGTTCCACAGGAACAGACTGCTATCGATCGTCATCCATGCACGGCTGATCTGCGGGAACAGCCCGAGGAAGCACTTGCACTCGACCACTGGACGAGAGGAGAAGAAAGGGTGGGTGGGTGGGGGTTGGCACAAGAAATTAATCACGAGCAAACGTACACTCGTACTGGTCCACCAGCGCATCGGGCAGCGACAAGGTCTCCTTGTGGCTTAGGCACGCGCCATCCCCGTTCACGTTCTCGGCGGGGGACTTGGCTAGAGAGGCGCGAGTGATTAGTGGCCGACTCCATGACCGTTGCAGCCAAAAACTCTGCAGGGGGCACACGTACCAGAGAGGCGGTCGTACAGGTCACGGTACGAACGGTCCTGGTTGATCTTCCCGTCCACAAGCGTGGCAGCGTTTTGAAGCAGCTTGTAGTCCACAGCGACGGACGGCAAGCCGCGTCCGGTTGTGGCCATATGGCTAGGCTGGGGAGCACACTTGCTTGAATTAATGGAACCTTTTGGCGGGCCCCGCCGTTTTTGTTTTTTCCCTCTGGTTTCTGTTTCTCTGGCTGTTTGCTGTCTTACGTCTCAGCGTCGCATTGTACTATTACCTGCTGCCCGGTTTTTTAAAAAACCACGGTATTACCAGTCTAAAGACATGAAAAACAAACACTGAAGGAACGGAAAAAAACCCGGATTCCGAGCACATGGCCACTCACCACCTCGTCCGCGAGCTCGACAAAGCCTGGAAGAACCTGGCGCAGGACTACGCCAAGGTCGGAGATCTGCTGCACCAACTGGCTACGTCGCCCGAGTTGCTGCAACTGGAGAACCTCCTGGCCTCGGGCAAGGGTGCGTCTGCATCCAGCGCGACTGTGACGGCCGCCCCCAAGGAAGGCGGCAAGAAGCGCAAGGACGCGCCCGACACTGCTGCGGCTGCTGTTGCCGCAACGACGAGTGAAGCCGCCGCCGCCGCCGCTGTGGTTCGTTGACATGCACTTTGCAGCCCCACTGATTATTCGATAGCCCATTGCTGTGCTCCCAAGGGACGAGGCGCCTGTGACCCCCAAGGCCAAGAAGGCCAAGACCGGCCCGTGGTCGGCTGAAGACGATGAAAAACTCAAGGAGGAGTTCAAGCTTCACGGCGTCCGTGTGACCAAATACAGCGATTACTTTGAGAACAAGTCTGCGTAATCACTACATACAATTTTTTTTTTTGGATGTTTTGGTTATGCTTCTGACCATCTGACAATGCAGCCGTGCTCTCAAGCTCCGCCTGACCACCCTGAATCTGTATGTCCTCGATTTGATGATCTCGTTTTGACATTTTTCGTTTTTACAGGAAGCCAAAGAAGGGGGCATCGGCCGCCGCCGCCACCACGGCCGGCGACGAATCAGGAGGTGACGACAAAGTCGAAGAAGTCAAGGAGGCCCCTGCTGCTCCTACTGTTGCAGCGACTACGACACCCTCCAAGACTCGCGTAAACTACACTGAGGAGGAGCTGGCCAAGCTCAAGGATCTCGTTGAGAAGCACGGGGTGTCCAAGCTGGGCGATTTCATCGACCAGTTCCCTGGCCGCGAACTGTGCGAAGGATGTGTCAGTCAGAGTGAGTACTAACCATTTTGTTTGCAGGAAACCCCTCAAGGTGAAGGCCCACAAAATTCTGCAAAAGGAGACTGCCTCTTCATCGGATGACAAGATGGACGTGGATGGCGCATCCGCCAAGGCCGCCGAGAAGAAGCCCGAGGAGAAGAAGGCTGAGCCCGCCAAGAAACCCGAGCCTGCCAAAAAGCCCGAGGAGAAGAAGGCCGAGCCCGCCAAGAAACCCGAGCCCGCCAAGAAGCCCGAGGAGAAGAAGGCCGAGCCCGCCAAGAAACCAGAAGAGAAGAAGCCCGAGCCCGCCAAGAAGCCGGAAGAGAAAAAGGCCAAGAAAGCTGATGCCCCCTTGTCGCCCAAGAAGACCAGCACCGAGACCAAGAAGCCTGCGCCTGCTGCTGCCCAATCCAAGAAGCTGCATGATGACGAGGCGGATGTGCACCTGTTTGGAACCGTCAATGCATCCGATTTGGACGACGATGACGAAGACGACGACGAGGATGAGGATGAGGATGACGACGACATTGCACCGGTATTTAAATAATTATTGAATTTTACTTATTTTTTTTAAAAAAGGTCAAGAACGACAAGACCCGCTTCTTTGACTCGGAAGCTGGCGTTAAAAAGTTCAAGAGCGCCGAGGCTGCCTACGCTACCGGTAAGCCCGGTGCCAAGCCAGCTGCCGGCGTCACCAAGGTTGCTGCCAAGTCCAAGGCATTGATGAGCAGCGACGAGGATGATGATGACGACGACGAGGACGACGATGAAGACGACGATGAGGACGACGATGAGGACGACGATGAAGATGTGCAAGTCAACAAGAAGGCACCCACTGCAAGCAAGTCTGTCCCTGCCGCAAAAACCGCCGCACCAGTCGCCGCCAAGCCCGCCTCTGCCAAACCCGCCTCTGCCAAGCCCGCTCCCGCAGCCGCTGCCAAGCCCAAGCCCGCCACCGCCACCGTTGATCCACTGAAGCGCTGGAACCTCGTCGCCTCTGACGACGATGAGGAGGATGACGAGCCCCCAGTAAAATCTGGCAAGCCCAAAGCAGCTGCTGCAACAAAGTAGACTCTTATTTTTTTTTTTATTTCTTATTTTTTTATTTTTGTTTTTTGCACCTCTTTGTTCACTGCTTCCCACCACCCCTTGCACTCTATACATAGTTACGGTACCTACGTTACGGATCCTTGTTGCTTTCTCAATCTTTGGCACGCCCATTTTTCCAGCCAGCCACAATAAAATGTTTGAATCGGACGATGAGGAAACGTGGGAGGTCGAGGCAGCGCCGCCAGATGACGGCGACGACGACGAGGAAAAGCCACCGCAGGGACGCCCGGACGTCGATGGCCCAGCGGCGAGCGAGGGCGTTGTGACGGTGACGTTTGACATGGACCACAGTGCCAACATGAACAACGGCCGCTCCAAGCGACTGTCGATGGAGGAGCGACACATGTTTGCGTCGATGCGGGCCGAGCGGGTGCGTCTGCGCAACGTGCAGCTGCTGTGTCTGCTCTCACACGGCATCGTGCGGATGCGTCTGTGCCAAAGCGATCCCGTGCTCAAGGCCGTCGCGGCGCTGGACGTGCCCGTGCACGTGAGGAAATGGGCCGACTGCGAGCTCAGCGCCTTCCCCGTTGCGCTGTGGTGGCAGGGCTATTTCAAAACAAAGGCGAGCACTAGCACGACCCCATCGGGCGACCTGGTGGAGGCACTGCAAAGGAGGACAGGCACGGCCGCGGAGAGCGTCGAGCTGTTTGCTGCGCTGTGCATTGTCCTCGGGATGCGCACGAGGACTGTGCGACTCCTCCAGCCAGCGGCCCTGCTGCGCACCCACCAGAGCGCCATATCTCTCCTCGAGGACACTGTCAAGGTGTTGCCCCCTGTCGTGGGAGCATCGGCATCGTCCAGCCCTCCCAAGCTGGGCCGATCCAAGACAGCTCCGGCCCGTAACGCACACTTGTTCTGTTTTTTTTTTCTTTCTTTCAACTATTCCGTCCCTTGGACAGGTGCCGGCCCGACTGTGTCCGTACCCAACGAGTGGGTCGAAGTCTTCTGGACCAAGGAGAACCGATGGATCGCTGTGGACCCGCTGCGAGGGACGCACGATTGCGCGGCCGACATCGCCGTCTTGGAGACATTCGCGTCTGCGGGGAACCATGTGCTCTTTGCCATTGCCTTCGAGGCCAAGTTGCAGCAACAAGGCAGAGTGCATGTGAGAGATGTCAGCCGACGCTACACCAACCGATGGTCAACATACACGCACAAGCAACGTGGCGTCGACGAGCAGTGGTGGTTTGAGTCGATCGCAGTCTTGGCCGTGCCTTTTGACGACTGGGAAGATGAGGTTGGATCGGCGCATTAAAGAAAAGGTACTAATAGGATCTAATAAGGACGCATCGCGATGGGAAGACGCCGAACTGAAGACGATGGAAGATCGAGAGGACATGCCGACGACGTTCGACAAGTTTAAGAATAATCCCAAGTACGCCCTCGAGCGGCACGTCAAAAAATACGAGATGATCTACTCAAAGGTTCCTGTCGTCGGACACTTTAAAGGAGAGCCGATCTACAAGCGCGAGAATGTGAGACCACTCCACACCAAAGAGGCCTGGCTCAAAGAGGGTCGTGCCATAAAGGTATTCTTATTTATTTATTTATGTCTAGGTGCTTTTGCCACAATACACTGTTGCGCGTGCAGAGCGAGCAGCAGCCAGTCAAGCATGTCAAGTCGATCAAACGGTCGCCGTCAAAGGGTACGTCGCGACACAACATCGGCGATGAGGAGGACATCCCTGACGAGCAAGAGATGCCGCCGGGCATCGAAGCTCCACTGTTTGGCGAGTGGCAGACAGAGCGCTATCGTGCAGCGCCTGCTAAAGATGTGAGTTTTTTTTTCTTTCTTTTCCTGAAAAAAAGGAAAATAATATATTTTCAATAGGGCAAGGTGCCGCGAAACGAGTTCAACAACGTCGATCTATACCAGCCGTGGATGCTGCCACATGGAACGGTGCACCTCACGCAACCTGGACTTTGGCAGGTTGCGAGACGGCTTGAGGTCGACTTTGCAGACGCAGTCATCGGCTTCGAGTTTAAGAAGGGCCGCACATTTCCCATCAAAGAGGGCATTATCGTCTGTGTCGAATTCCAGTCTGCTCTTCTTGCAGTACGACACCTCTTAAAAGATCGTAACTCATTTTTCAATCTGCTAGGCATGGGACGAAGCCGTGCGGCACAAGGCCGAACAGGAGCGGCTACTCCGGGCAAAGCAGGCGTGTTTGCGATGGCGGCATCTGGTAAAAAACATGCTGGTTGCCAACAGTCTACGGGAAAAGTACACCCCAAGCAACTCCTCGGCGCCCGTCGCCCAGTCTGCAAATGATGTTCTTACACCCTTTGTTGCCGTAAATGCGCACCAACACGAGTGGATCAGCCAGTACGACGACTTTAACGAGCAGATGCGCTATATCTGCAACTGTGGTGCGCGCACGACCGAGAGACCCGATCACTTCCAATCCCCGGACGACGATGGCATGGAGACCACCATTGCTTCGTCCGCCGATACCAAGCGAAAGCCCTTACTGCTTCAACAAGAGTCGGAATCCAAACACAAGAAACTGCGACTGAGCAAGAAGCCGTCTTCTTCTGAGGACGATCTGTAATACTGTCTAAAAAGTTATTCCCCAAGCCGGCTACCAATGCTGATGAATCAATGGCAAAAAAACAAAACAAAAAAAAGACTAGAATAAATAACAAACAAACAAACAAACAAACAAAAAAACTAGGTCTCTCCTCCGTTTACGCATGGCTCTGATTATTGATGTGTCGAAGGAGCGCCTCGTCGTCGGGCTCGCCTTGTTCGGCCACCATCTCGGTGTGTCGACGCTTGCGCGTGGCTCGGGATCGCTGGCCCCCGCGCGATCGTTCGGCGTCGGTCAACTTGTGTGCATGACCGCTCCGCTGGGCCGCTTGACCACCCTTTGTGTAAACTTTTACTTTGCAAAAATAATATACAACAAAGGAAACACACCCTCGAGCCGATTTCGGCCATGTGGCTTCGATCCTGCGAGGTTGTGCTTCCGCCCGACTTGCCGCCACGGCTACGCTCTACATCGGTGAGCTGGTGCGCCCGTCCCTGGGACTGCGCGGCGTGGCCACCTTGCGAGGCGATTTGGCGCTGTCGGGTCGTCGGCATCGCTGCAAACCCTGGAGGCACATAACTTTAGTCGTAAAATAAAAAAATTACTTTTGCTGCGTGCAGGTACCGAGCTGAGCAGACGTGGGTGTCTGGGGAGTCGTGGGCGTGAGGGGCAAGTCCGTCTGGTCGACGTGCTCGTAGCCCTGCGGCGGTTCCATCACGACGTACTGCTGCTGATGGTCAAGCATGACGCCCGTTTGGTCATAATCGACGACCAGTGGGGGCAGGTACATATCGGAGAGGATATCGTGGGCCACGCTGAGCGCAGGAGGGGTGTTTGGCAGCGACATCGCGGGTGTTTGCGTTGAACGAGCAGCGAGCACCGTGGAGAAAACAATCGGAAGAAAAAAATGCCTGGCACATGCACAGCCCACCTCTGGCAGAGTGTCCAGCCTGGTCGTGCGCGTCACTGCGTCATCATCGCGCGTTGCTCGCAGTGGTGGTGGCGGCACGAACACATTGGTCCACTGTCCACAGGGTGCTGCACTTTCAAATATCATGGCCACCGCGACAGCTGCTTTGCCGCACTTGTTTGCGTTCCCGCCTGCGTGGAACCTCCCGACGCACGATGCGGACTGCCTTACGGTGCAGGTGCGATCCGTATCTTTTTACGTCTGGTGATTGACGCTTTCACTCCAGGCGCTGATGAAGTTTTCAAAGTACACTTTCGTCGCAAAGGACTGCACGACGCCCGAGATGTCGCCCTCTGGTACGTGGACTAAGACGTGCATTGAAATCGAAATCTGACGACGGACGATGACGCGTTTCTCAGAGGACTTGCCCTTCTTGAGGCTGCCCGACGACACGCTGCTGGCCGGCGACGAGGTCTTTGCCGAGGTCCGCAAGACCAGCGACCTCAACAAGGCGTTGACGCAGGTGCAACTGGCCGATCACGAGGCGTACCTGGCATTGGTGCTGCACAAGATCCGACCCGCAGTGCTCTACAGCCTGTGGTGCGAGTCGGAAAACTACGAGAAAGTGACCCGGGCCATCTACAATCCCAAGCTGCCCTTCCCGCTCAGCTATGTCGTGCCGCTCCAAAAGCGCTGGCGCGTCTCGGAACAACTTTCGAGCTTACGAACCCTCCTCGATCACGAGGAGCTCTTTGACGAGGCGGCCCAGGCCCTCGCTTCCCTCAGTGAAAAGCTCGCAGACAAGTTGTTTTTCTTTGGTGAAGAGTACGATATGTCCCCCTCCCCCACCCCCCCCCGGGCCTACGTAAATTGTCCTAACTAATATGCACTAGGCCGACCGAATTGGACGCGCATGTGTTTGCTCACCTCTTTGTAATTTTGCGGGCACCCCTACCGGTGAACGAGCTCTGCATCTGCCTAAAGTCGTACGACAATCTCGTCAAGTACACGGAGCGTGTTGGTCGCGAGTACTTTAAATTGTAATGTATGATCAAATCCATAGGGATTCTCGGTAGAAAGTACAAAAAGAAAGGAAGAGCCAACCGGAAAACTCAGTTGGGAAGCTTGACGACGGCGGCATTCCGCACCTGCTGGACAAGGCTGTCGATATCGTCCTCATCGAGGCCACCCAGCCCGCCGCCACTACTCCAATTGATACTATCACCGTTACTGCCATTGGCATTGCCGCCGCCGCCATTCCCAACGTAGCTGCTGCTGCTTGTTCGCAGGGGCGACTGCGGGATGCGGGTTGGTGATACGCTGCTCGCCATGTCCACTGCGATTGTTTTTGGTCGCTGCGGCGATGACACTGGCGTCGATGTCGCACTACTGCTACTGGTGACCTCGCTACCGGCATCCAGGTTTGTCACGAGCAGTTCAGAGGAAGACCCCTCCTAATGCCAGGTACTACTATGAGATTATGCACTCGGGGCACAAAAACATACCCTGAGCTGCAAAAAGCTGCGCAGGACAGAAGACTTGCGAAACTCTGGCACGGCCACGACCCTCCGCAAGTAGTTCTGTGTGCAGGGCATAGTTGGGTCAGCGGTGCCTGCCGTTATCAAACCGGTTACCTCGAGCAGAACGCGGCGTTCCTCGAGAAACTTGGGATTGCGATTGAACAGGGCCTTTTGCGGCAGGCGCACGGTAAAGGTGCCCATCTGCACCGGGAACAGGCCCGCAAGCTACAAGCGACGACGCTGTGGTTAGCGCTACTGTATCGGGGGGGGGACCCACGCACCATCTTGTGGAGATTGGCAAACTCACTGTAGCGACGAGCACTTGTCCTCCCGTTGTAGCTTATCGTAAACTACCCCGTGGCGCAGAAGGCACTGGTCAGCACAGCACAGCCTGCTGCACTCTCAGCAACACGTACCACTATGTAGAACTCGGTCCCCTGCGACTTGTGCTCGTAGCCCGTAAGCACGAGATCATTGCTCTCGCTCATTTTGCAGACGGGGTTGTGAAAAAAAAAAAAAAAAGTGAGTGATGGGAGACCTGCTTGATTTCTCCAGCCAGCCGCTCAAGCCGGCCGTGGCCTCCACCGGCGGTCGCTCAGGTAAAGAGGAGGAATGGAAACCACAAAAGGGTCTTACTGCAAAAAACAAACAAACAACAAACAACGCGTGCAACGTGGGATGTGATGCAACCACACGCGCACCTTGAGCAGCCGACCCGTTTGGTGCCTTTGTGCCCTTCAGCAGCAGTGCCAATAACCAGCCCAAGACACTTGCGCAGCAGCAGGCCATGCAGCAGCAACAGCAGCAGCAACAAATGCGTCCCGCCCCGACCAATGATCTATTTGGGTCCCTCGCTCAAGGCGTGGGTGCGTCGCCGTACAAGCCAGCGACACCGCAACCCCAACAGCAGCAAGTGCGCCCTGCTGCTCAACCCGTGCAGCAGCATCACCACCACCACCAGCCGATAGCAGGTGCTGGTGGAGCTGATCCATTCGGAGGCCTCCTCGGCAACACCATTTCCAAGCCAAGGCCCATGAACGCTCCTGCTGCTGGAAGCACAGGCGGGTTCAAACCAGCCCCTGGTCAGCCGATGAACACTGCCCAGAACAATGCCGCGGGCAACTGGAACTTTGACGTGTTTGAGGCAAGTTCATCCAAGACGGTTGTGTCACCTCCGCCGACTGCGCCCACCTCGGCCGACGACGATCCATTTGCCATCTTCAACAGCAAGGTACTAAAGCAGCTGCATGTTCCTTTTCTAAGATGGTTGTCGCTCCCATAGCCTGTCGCGCCCTCAAAGTCCCCTGCTCCGGCTTCCGATGATTTTGCTGCGTTCGGCTCCGCAACCTCCCAAGCGGGCAAAGGCCACGACGACTTTGGAGATTTCGCCGCGTTTACTTCCCCTGCCCCTTCCGCCCCAGCCCCTTCCGCCCCTGCCCCTTCTGTGGCGACTACGGACGACATTTTTGCTGCGTTTGAGCAGCCCGCCGCCCCAAAGTCATCCAACACGGGCACGCCGCTCACGCCACCATCGGCGTCGTCTTCCTCGGCGTCGCTGCCACCACCCAAGACCACATTTACCGCCGAACACAACCAACAGTTTGAGTTTGCCGAGGACGAAGATGTACTTTTTACCCGTATTTATTTATCAACTCACTCACTCGGCCTGTTGCGCAGGAGGACTTTTACCAGACCGTCCCCAAGGCCAAGCCGGCAAGCAACAAGACTAGTGCCAAGCCGAGCACAAAGCCGCAGCAGCCTCAACGACAGCAGCAAACCGACGACGACGCCTTTGATGACTACCGCGAGAGTTCGACGCCTCGCCGACCCGCGAGCACGTCGTCCAACAATGCGTCGTCATCTGATTCGGGCAACTTGCTGGGCTCGATGGGCTCAATGTTTGGCAAGCTCAAGGAGACTGCGGCCAAGGCAACAGAGAGCGCGATGAAAATTGCCGCTGAAACATCGGCGCAAGTGAAGAAGGCACTGGACGACAAGCTCAAGGAGGAAGAATCGAAACGTGTTCCCCAGGTAGCAGCAATTATTTTTTTCTTCTTTTTTTGCCCTAATGCGACCAAACTAAATGCCTTCTCTCTGCAGCACCTTGTCAGGATGCTCGTGGACATGGGTGCTTCCCCCGATGAAGCCCGTAACGCCCTCGTCGCCACCAGAAACGACGCCACAGCTGCCATCAAATTCCTCAAGCTTGGTATAACGAGAGAAAACATAATTTTGAACCCAACCGCTTGTTTCTCGTCCCCAGATCCGACCAAATTCCGCGAGCCTGAGCTCGTCGATCAATCTATTGCGCAGCCGCAGCCGCAGCACAGCCAACCCAAGCAGCAGCCACAACAGTTGGCCAAATCTGTGAGCCCGCAGTCGACCGAGTACGACTCGGAAGTTGCCAGGCTCGTCGAGATGGGCTTTGACGCCGTATGGGCCCAGAAGGCCATTGTTCGCGCCAACGGCGACTATGATGTTGCTTTGGACCTTTTGACCAAGAAGGGGTAACTTGAATACTGAGCTCGAGAAATGATACTAATTGCAAAAATAAAATCAGGAACGTTGCCAAGTCTACTCCGAGCCCGCCACCGCAGGCACAGTCACCTCCTGTGCAACAGCAGACGCCCAAGCTTTCTCCCGAGACCAAGGTCGCCAAGCTGGTCGAGATGGGCTTCAATGCACAGTGGGCCGCTAAGGCGCTTGAACGTACCAACGGCGACGTGAGTGAAGCCGCACAGCTGCTTCTCAGCAAGGGCCCTGCAGCGAAATCGCCACCCGTTCTCTCTTCCAACAAGGCTGCTCCCGCCGCTGCCGTCGCAAACGGATCTCGGAGCAGTACGCCCGGATCGTCGTCTTCAAGCTCGTCGTTGCCACGGACCGTGTCGCCCGCGCCAATCGTCAAGGCGACTGCCACGTCCAAACCAAAGCTCAATGCCCCGCCACTGGACCCTCAAGTGGAAAGCAAGAGCAATGAGCTGCGTCTCAAGGGCAACGATCTCTTCAAGGCTGGCGACTATGCTGCTGCCAAGGGTATTTCTGCAACCTCATCCTTTATTCTAACAAAAAAACAAAAAACAACAACAACAAAAAACTATTGTGGGGAGTGCAGCCCTTTATACCGATGCTCTCGATCTTATCCCAAAGGGACATCCTGCTACTCTGCCCCTGCTCGGCAACCGTGCTCAGTGCAGCCTCAGTGCCGATTCATTCAAGCCCTGTATCGAAGACTGCAATGCCGTGCTTGCCCTCGTTCCGGACGATGTCAAGTCGCTGATGCGTCGTGTAAAATGTCACCGTTTATTCTAGTGTCACTGACAAGTTGATTTTCAAAATAGGCCAAGGCGAACGAAGCCATTGAAAAGCTCGACGATGCCTTTGCCGACTACAAGTTGGCCCTCTCGATCGACCCTTCTCAGAAGAATGCGGGCATTGGCATGGATCGCATCACAAAGAGTATATCTTCAAATAAAGCTTCCTTTTTAAAGAAATATTAAAAAAAAAAAAATTTGCATTTTAGCCAAAAAGTCCCTCGAAAAACACTTGGAAAAGGAGGCCTCAGGCGAAACGTACAATCCCCACACGGCAGCTGCGGCAGAGACGTCGACTTCTTCTGCGAGCCTGAAATCACACGAAGACGAGCTGGCAGACTTGTACAACTTTTCTTCTTCCAAGCCGTCCTCTTCTGCTTCAAACTCTGGCCCCGCACAGGCTGCGTCTGCTCCCATCCCCGAGTCTGAGCAGGGCGAAGGCATTGTTTTTCCTTCTATTCATTTGGCTGATTATAACCTGTTTGGTTTTTTTTTTGCAGCCTTGAAGAAACTCAAAGCTCGCGAGGCGCAAGAGAAGGAGGCCCAAGACGCCAAGGATATGTTCCAAGATGAAGTCGACAGGAAGCTGAGTGCGTGGCGCAGCCGCAAGGACGGTAACATCCGCGCCCTCTTGTCGTCACTCGACTCGATCCTCTGGCCAGAGCTGGAGTGGACGACGATCAAGTAATACTGGCGTTATTTTATTTTTATTTGTTTATTCGTTCGTATTTTTTTATAACCAACACAGCCTTTCTGAGCTTGTCACGGCGCAGCAGGTCAAGATCCGCTACATGAAGGCCATCAACAAGGTCCATCCGGACAAGGTCAACACGCCCAACCTCGAGCACAAGATGCTCGCCCAGGGCGTCTTCTACACCCTCAACCAGGCCTGGGACATCTTCAAGGTCCAGAACAACCTCTGATTAGCGTTACGTAGCTAGAAACACGTTTTTTTGTTGCGCCCCATTTTTATCTCAGTGCATGGGTTGGCAAGTCGCTGTAAATGTGGTTCCTGGTCTGTCTTTGGCTGGCAAGTGCCACAGCGGCGACGGCCTTCGACCCCTCGCAGTACAGCAACTCGACGCGGCTGCACGCGACGTCGTACACGCTGTACTGGCGCACGGATGAGCGGTACATCTACCTCGGCTTTGAAGTGCGGACGCGCGGCTGGATCGGCTTTGGGCTGTCTGAGCCGAGCACGGGGTCGATGATCGGGTCGGACATGCTCGTGTCCGAGGTCACGGGCGGTGGCGTGGGCCCGCGCATCGTGCGCGACATGTACGCGACCGAGTTCGCCTGGCCGAGCGAGGACGCGTGCGGGCAGGACTGGGAGCTCTTGGCCTACGAGAGCGACGTGACCTCGACCTACCTCGAGGTCGCACGGCTGCTCGACACGGGCGACGTGGCCCAGGACCGTGCCATTGTGCCGGGGCCGATGAAGATCGTGTTTGCGTGGGGCGCAGGGAACGTCGTCTCGTACCACTCGGGCCAGGTGGGCGCGCACACGGTCTCCTTTATCGAGCCTTCACCTGCTGGCACAAGTCCCGTTGCTCTGCCGGGCGACGCGTACGCTGTCGCGGTGGCCATGGTCGAGGTCCCCGTGGCCGCCGGCCGAGACTACGCCTACTACTGCAAGTCATTTGAGCTGCCACTGGCCGCGCAGCAGCACCACGTCGTCCAGGTCGACCTCATTGCCGACCCAAACACGGCCCACGTGCTGCAACACCTCAACCTGTACATTTGCGACAACTCAACCGCGCTGGGGGACAACTACGTGCTCAAGTACGCCGGTGTTGGGGGCGAGTGCAGCGTCCCCGCCCTCGGAAACCCTGCGTCCGGATGCCACAGCCTCATGGTCGCCTGGGCGCGCGGGATGACGAGTGTGGTCCTGCCCCAGGAAGCGGGCTTCTTTGTGGGCGCGGCGTCATCGCGGCATGTCGTGCTGGAGGCGCACTACTCGCGCACGTCCTCCGTGGTCTACGACGACTCTGGTCTGCGCCTGTGGGTCACGCCCTCGCTGCGACAACACAACGCCGCTACGCTGCTCCTCGGCGACCCTCTCTTGTCCCTCTCGCCGCCGATTCCGCCAAGGGTGTCTCTGGAGCACTACGAGACCGAGTGTCCATCGGTCTGCACGGAGCGTCTGCATTCGTCGCTCCACGTGTTTGGTGCCTCTGCGCACCTGCGCCAAGTGGGCGCGCAGATCTGGACGAGCCACCACGCTGCATCGACGGGCGAGTTGCTGGGCTACATCGACCGACACGACTACTACGACACCAATTACCACGCGGTCAATCCTGCCTCGTTTGTCGTCCACCCGGGTGACCGTCTCAATACGCACTGCACCTACACGACCACGTCTCGCACCAACGAGACCGCCTTTGCCCTGGGCTCTGCCGACGAGATCTGTCTTCACATCCTCTTCTACTACCCTGCCACGGCGGCCCCATCAGACCCGGCAGCGCCGTTCGTGTTCTGCGGCCACCACCCAGACCCCTCGGCCACGCTGTGTGGCTCGAACAGCGGCATCGGCGATGGCTCCTCCGTCATCACGGCCTATCCCAACCCCTCCGTGACTGACCCGGTCGACGACCGGGCCCGTGAGTTTGGTGGGTCCTGTCAGTAGATGCCTTCTCAATTATGTATTTGTAACCGGGGGGTGCACATTCGCGAGGATCAGTCTGTATACACGCAGGTTGACATTTGCGTGCGGATCGAGTCGATGAGCCCGAAGCCTCGGCCATGACAAAGTCAGGCAAGCGTCAATTCTTTCACTTTCCCACGTCTCAGACTGCAGACAAGCAGCGAATGCTCCTCCGTGGTACGAGGCCCCCCTCTCCCTCTCCCGTCTGCCCCCCTTCTCCCTCCCTCTCTCTCTCTCTCTCTTTAAGGGTCCTGCTGAGAAAGCAAAGGAGCGGTCAGCGTGTTTTTCTCACAACAATACATCAGCAGCAGCCGTTCAACTCAGAGCAACGTCTGTCCTCTGTTCACGTAGCAGCAGCATCGTCGTAGGCCTCAGCAGCAACAGCAGCAGTAACTGTCACAACCACTACAAGAACACCACCACCACCACCATGGTCCTGGGCATGAAGGAGATGAGCACCAGCAGCAGCAGCAGCACCAGTGACAAAGTGCTCACATTGCAGACGATCAACCCTCATGTCGTCCAGGCCGAATACGCCGTGCGCGGCCTGCTCGCCATCCGGGCCGAGCAACTGAAGGAGCAGCTTGCCAAGGGGGCCAGCACGCTGCCGTTCAACGAGATCATCCACTGCAACATTGGCAACCCGCAGCAGCTCAACCAGAAGCCCATCACCTTTTTCCGACAGGTCAGCGCCCTTCTCCAGGCGCCCTTCCTGCTGGACGACGCCAAACGCGCCGACGTGCTCAAGCTCTTCCCCGCCGACGCCATCGCGCGAGCCAAGGTAACAAAACAAACTGTAGCTACCTGCACGATATGCTCATGAGTATGCACCAGGTGATGAGCAAGGCCATGGGTAGCATGGGCAGCTACAGCCACTCCAAGGGCGTCCCGTTCATCCGTCAGACCGTGGCCAACTTCATCCAGCAGCGCGACGGCGGCGTGCCCTCCGACCCTGAAAACATCTTCCTGACGGCCGGCGCCAGTGACGGCATCAAGTCGGTCTTCAGCGTGCTCATGGCCAACGCGAACTGCGGCGTCCTCATCCCCCTGCCCCAGTACCCGCTCTACTCGGCCACCATGACCATTCTCAACGGAAAGACGGTCTACTACGAGCTGGACGAGGCAAACGACTGGGGCCTGTCGGCCGATCGCATCGCCCAGCACGTCCAGCGGGAGCGCGCAAACGGCGTCGACGTCCGCGCCATCGTCGTCATCAACCCGGGCAACCCCACTGGCCAGTGCCTGTCACTCGCCAACATGCAGGACATCATCACACTGTGCAAAAAGGAGAAGATTGTCCTTATGGCCGACGAGGTCTACCAGACAAACGTGTACGACAAGCAGAACCGACCCTTCCATTCGTTCAAGAAGGTCCTCGCCGACATGGGCAAGGAGTACGAGTCGGTCGAGCTGTTTTCTTTCCACAGTGTCTCCAAGGGCATGGTCGGCGAGTGCGGCCAGCGTGGAGGCTACTTTGAGGCCCAAAGTGCGTAGCTATTTATTTATTTTTAAATTTAAAAAAAAAAAATCACGCAGACATCGACAGCCAGGTAATGGACCAATTGTACAAGTTGGCGTCCATCTCATTGTGCCCGTCACTTGAGGGCCAAGCAATGGTGAAAAGAAAAAAATTTTTTTATTTTCAATCCTGTATTAAAAAATCTTTTTGTTAGGTCGACCTGATGGTCAACCCACCCAAGGTGGGCGACGAGTCCTACGAGCAATACAACCAAGAGGTGACGAACACTTACGGTAAATGAGTGTCTAAAGGGATAAGGCATAAAAGTTGTCTCTTCAGAATCTCTCAAACGGCGGGCAAACCGTTTTGTCGAGAAGATCCGTACGCTCGAGGGCGTGACGTGCAATCTTCCTCAAGGTGCCATGTACGTCTTCCCTCAGATTCGACTCTCGCCCAAGGCTATAGCCGCAGCCAAAGCAGCCAATCTAGCCCCTGATGTGTTTTACTCGCTGGCCCTGCTCGAAGAGACTGGTGTGGTACGTTCAATACATTTCTCCCCTTCTTCTTCTCTTTCTTTCTTTCTTTCTCTTTTTTTTTTTTTTTTTTTTTTGGCACGAATAAACAGAGCACCAGCTTAAAAGCTCATAGGCTGGTTTTGCTATAAGGCTTTGTGCTAGATCTCTCTTTTTCTCCCGCCAAAAATATATATATATATATATATATATATATATTTTATTAATTTCTTTTTATTACAGTGCGTCGTCGCCGGCTCCGGCTTTGGCCAGCTCGAGGGCACCTTCCACTACCGTGCCACGTTCCTTCCGTCCGAGGACAAGTTTGACGTCTTCCTTAACAAGCTCGAGCAGTTCCACAAGGACTTTATGAACAAGTACCGCTAATTTCCCGTTGCAAGACAACTTGATCAGTACAGTAGGACCCAGTGAGTGCTGTAGATCCTAATAGACGGTGATAATTTACAAACAACAAACATGAGCACCAACAAACGCGAAATCGCAACGGGCATCAAAGTGACCGATCTGCGCGAAGGACAACTGTAACGGCATAAAAGGCAAGAACTGTGCAACGGACTGACTGCCTCTCGCATGAAACAGCAAGGAGGTGGCCGCGGGCGATCGCAAGGTGCTGTTGTCGCGTCTTCGTGGCGGTGTTGTTGCGGCCACGTCGCATCTGTGCCCTCACTACAAGGCGCCGTTGGTCAACGGGACGCTGAGCGTGGACGGCCGCTTGATGTGCCCTTGGCACGGCGCGTGCTTCCGCGTGCAGACGGGCGACATCGAGGACGCGCCCTCTGCCGACGCGCTCGTGTCGTACCCCGTGCGCATCGACGCAGACGGGCATGTCCACGTCACGGTCAACGACGACGACCTCAGGCGGGCGATGCGGCCCGCGCCACTGTGCAAGCACGACGCCAAGAAGGACATGCGAGTGGCTCTCATCGTGGGCGGTGGTGCAGCCGGATGGGGCGCTGCGGAGGGACTGCGCAAACACGGCTTTGCGGGGCGCATTGTTGTCGTCAGCAAAGAGTCGTGCCTGCCTGTGGACAGGCCCAAGCTCAGCAAGGGGCTCAACATCACGCTGGACAAGACATTGCTGCGCCCCGCCGCTTTTTACATGGACGCGGGCATCGAGTTCCTCCTGGGCGTCGAGGCCACCAAGATCGATGTCAACGACAAGTCGGTCACGCTCAGCAACGGGCTCGCAATCGGCTACTGGCGAGTGCTCATTGCAACCGGAGGGAATCCACGCAACTTTTGGGTAAGCCAGACGGCGGCCCTGACAAACGTCCTGCAGATGCGCACGCTGGACGATGCGACCATGCTCACAACAGGTATGTCCCGGTACACTGACCACATTAATCCAGGGACCTGTGATTTAGCGATGGCTGCAAAGAAGCAGCCAAACATTGCCATCATCGGGTCCAGCTTTATCGGGATGGAGGCCGCCGCGGTCCTGGCCAAGCTCGGCAGCGTCACAGTCATCGGCATGGAGAAGGTGCCATTCGAGCGCGTCCTGGGTGAGCAAGTCGGCATGGCCTTCCAAAAGTTTCACGAAAGCAACAAGGTGAGCTTCAAGATGCAGACCACGGTCGAGAGCTTTGAGGCAGACGCGGGCAACACGCAGTGCGTAGCCCTCCGGCTCAAAGACGGCTCGCGGTTAATGACCGATCTTGTCATCCTCGGCGCAGGAGTCGCACCGGCCACCGAGTGGCTCAAGGGATCCGCCGTAAAGGTGAACGGCGACGGCTCGATCGACGTCGACGGCAACATGCGCGTTGTTGGCATGAAAGATGTTTTCGCAGCTGGTAATGACGAAAGGGTTATTCCAATTAAACAGAAAGGTTAAAAAAACTTTTTTTTTTTTCCCTTTTTTCCGAATAGGCGACCTGGCCAAGTACCCTTTCCACCTGAGCGACAAAGGACACAAGATCCGCGTGGAGCACTGGGACACTGCTATACAACAGGGTATCGTGGCTGCGCAGAATATGCTGAACGACGCGGCAAATGTCATCTATCGAACCATCCCCTTTTTCTGGTAACATTTATGAGAAATTATTAAAAAATAACAAAAAAAAAAAAAAATCCCTAGGACAAACCAGCTCGGAAAGGCCCTGCGCTACTGTGGCCATGCTACAGACTATGACGACGTGATAATCCAGGGCGATCTCAAGGGGATGAAGTTTGTGGCCTATTACGTCAAGGGAGAGCGTGTTCTGGCTGTGGCCTCGGTTGCAAGCGACCCGGTCGTTTCAAAGGCATCCGAGCTGATGCGCGTGGACGCGATGCCGTCGGCCTCACAGTTGCGTTCTGGAAACATTTCTCTCCTAGATATTACCACTCCCGCCGCAGATGCGGTTTCTCCTTCGTTGTAAGATTTTGCTCAGATGTGCAGGATACATTTACAGATCGAGTAATTTGACAAAGCTTGCAGGTAGCCTCTTGGCAATGTCGTTTGGAAGCTTGGCATGCCACTTGAGAACGGCCTTGACGATTGCTTCCCCGGCCGCGACATCACCGCTTTCCACCATCTGGAGCAGGGCGAATGCCCAGTGCACCTGTTGACACGGGGGTCGAGGGGTTGCTGGGTTGTCGAAGCCCTCGAAAAACGGCGGCACGATTGAAGGGACAAACTCCTTTAGCGAAGGAGTCACTTTCGCAGCGTCGATCCCAATGCTGACGATGCACGCAAAAATGAAAACAGCGCCGGCATACAAGGTGTCGCTAACCTCCACTGGTGCGATGATGACTGCCCACAACTTGTCGACCGCCACGTGCTTGTAGATCCACCTGTATGCACACACACGGTTATGAAACTCGAAAAAACAAGCAAACGAGCAAACGTACTCGAAATCGTCAATGTATCGCAAGACGAGGTAAAATGCGGCAAGAAAGGTTGCAGACTCGGTCGTCCACTCGAACGAATTCTCCTTGAAAGAAAGACGTTGCAAAAGGTCGGCCATGTGAACAGATAGCACTCTGCAGGCAAACTGCTCATCGTTGGCACCGGGGAGGGGCTGCCAGTGGCATCGCTCAACGAGGGCCTGGTACAGCTGATCCTGCGGGTGCAACTGATTCGCGCTTTCGCTCAGCAGTTTGTACATGGAGGAAATGATCGCCTGCATGGCGTAGACCAGCATTTCGCCAAACTCGACCGTCAACACAGCTTTTTATATTATATTTTTTTAATAATAAAAAAAATTCAGTGAAAATAAGCATGAATGCTTTACCTTCGACAGAGACTGGTCGGTCGCTAGGGCGCGACCATTCCAGGAGACTTGGCCAAATCAGAGCAACGTTGTGGAGGATTGGGAGCCATAGGTTTGGCCTGAAGGAAATAAAATTTATAAATGTCATGAACAAAATCAGTCGTACGTGTGCTGGTCCTGAATCGCTCCCAGGACGGCGATGCGCACTGCATCAGAGTCGCCAGCGAGAAATGCGTCGACAAGGAAGAGGCGCCAGACCCACATGCCTGCGACGGCATGGACGTCTTCGGAGGGTTTGAGGGTGTCAGCAATGGCGGCGCGTACGTGATGAGCATCCTCTGGTTGGAGAGCGGAAAGCGCCGTGGAGACGAGCGCCCATAATCGAAGCTCTGAGGAATGCACACCAGGGATGAGCACAAGATCGTTCCACTTGACAGAGTCGAAAAACGACTGCGGCAGCGCGCCCGTCGACACGACAGTCTGGATCCATTCAGCGTTGTTGTCATTGCCACTGCTGCTCGCATGCCCTGGCACATAGAACGGCTTGGAAGCGCTGAAGCAGTCCCACGAGGCATTGAAAAGCTCTTTCAGACATTGCTCCGTCCGCATCCGCAATCCGAGCACAAGCTGGTCGATGAGGGCTTTGAACTCGTCAGGCTGTGCTTGCGCAGACTTGATAAAGGTCTGGAACGTCGAAAGGTACTCGCTTGCAAGGACAAGACCGTCTGGTATTTTTTTTTTTAATATTTTTTTTTATTTTGAAATAATGGAAAACCCAGAGATTTCGGTACCTGGAAAGTCAATGATCTCAGAGGCGGACAAAGGCGACAGCGTCTCGTCGTGCGCAATTTCAAATGTCTTGGAGTAGGCGCGTACGAGAGATGCTGTAGGTAAAGAAAAAATAAATTAGGACATCTTTTACTTATAACGTACAAGAAGACGACGTCCTGGTCGCATCCATGCCTTCGTCGTCATCGCTCGAAAGCTGACTTCGCTTCCGGAGACGCTGAGGAGACTTGGGCTGATCCATTTCAGCCGAGGCAGAAAGCGACAAGGCTGGAGGTGACGACGGCTGCGCGTGCGAGGAAGCAGCAGTAGGCTGTTTGCGAGCACGCTTTGGCGATTGGGGTTTGTGCACAGTAGCGTCATGCTCAAACCAATCTGGCGTCGTCGTTGTTGTTGCTGCGGAAGACGACAACGACAAAGCGGTGGTGGTCGCCGCTTTTCGCTTTTTAGATGGTTGGGATTCTGGCGTCAAAAAGGACGAGGAATAATGGCCATGCAAACGAGGACTGCTGCTGCTGCTGCTGCCGCCGCCGCCGCTTTGTCGAAGTGGGGAAGGCTGCACACCAAAGTCCCACAGCTAAAAAAAAAAAAAAAAATTATAAGAACACATTAAAAACCTAATCCTTGTCACCTCGTCGGTAAAGTCGGCTGAACCCTCTGTCGGTGGGACGATTTGGTGCCTGTGAAGGTCGTCAATGACTTTTTGTAGACCAATCTAAGAAGGAAAAAAAAAAAGTTCATAAAAACTTTGTTGGAGAACAAAACTCATAAAACCGCTGCTACCTTTTCACGAGCCAGAGTGTCGATACGATCCCGCATACGCTCGAGGAGGCGCGACATTTGCGGAGACACTGGGGAGGCTGCTGCCGATAGTTTGGGCGCACTGTTTTGACGCGCCATTGCTGAGCTAACCGGGTGCTCATGCTCTTTTAGCTGGGCAATTTGCTTGCGGAGCGAGTTGTTTTCGCTTTCAGCCTGTTTTAGCCTTAGCTGTGCCGACTTGACTTCGGCATCGATCTGGTTTTGGCTGGACGACGGCGACCTGTCACGCAACAGTTTGTTCTCCTCTTGCAGCTTTGCGATCTGGTCCTGCATCCTGGCCGCTTGCACATCAACGCGAGCCTCTGCTTGCTTCATCTGCTCCGTGGATGTCTTGGCGCGCTCTTCGGCCGCCTTCAGCTGTGCGTTCAACGAGTCGATTTGATCTTTGAACTCTTTGGCTTCGGCGGCCTTAGCAGCCGCGAGCTTCTGGTTCTTTTCCTTGTCTGTCTTGAATGCGCGCAGCTGCGTTACCTCGGCATCGAGCTGCTTGGTGAGTGCCTGAGGGAGGTACGCACATAGATCAGGATACCCAACCAAACGCAAAGCAAGTTACCTTTTCGCCTTGAAGGTTCTTCTGCAACTGGTCCAGCTGTTCGACTGCGTTGCGCGTTTTTGCACTCTGTTTTTCGCACTCGGTGACGACCTCGCTCGTTTTCTGCTTCTGAGCCTCCAGGTCGCGCCGCAGGGCATCCGCTTCGGCCGTGAGCTGGACGACCTTGAGACTGGTGTGCGTTCCGTTGGATTGCTCGTGCTGTTGCTGCTCGAGCTGCGTATGTGCCGTTTTGAGCTGCGCCTTGAGCTGCTGGCACTCTACATAGGGACGAACGAAGGGCATGAGTTTCTGGTGACAAGGACAGGGAGGAGGCGCGAGTGTGTCGAGTACCTTGGTCGGTGGCCTTGAACATGGCCATGAGCTTGTCCGTGTCCACGATCGACTGCTTTGCTTTGACCACCTGCGCCTTCAACGTCTTGATGCGCTCTCGCAGCTGCGCACACGACGCACACGACGACGCCCCGTCCACGCCGTCGTGCTGCGAGGCCACCTGTTCGGTTACCGGCAGCGTTGTGTCCATCATTTTACAAGTGACGCTCCCTGACACGAGTATGCTCCTACAGTGTGGATAGGGAAGCCTTGCTAAACCTTCCTCCCCCCCGCCCCATAGTGGACGTGGTGACCTCTGTCAAAAAGATGCTGGCGAGCGGCGAGGCCGTCAGTGGTACGGAAGTCAAGGTAACAAACACACTCTCTCTCTCTGTGTCTCACTTCTCTCTTTTAAAATACAAAAGACACCTGGCCGTGTTCTCGACGCCCTCAAGCAGCTCGACGGTGTCCAACTGAACGCCGCGGCGATCGAGGTAACGTGGCGGTGCTCGTGCTTTCTCTTGACGTGGCTGACCGTCCGCCAAAACAGCAAACCAAGATCGTCCAGGCCGTGAAGAAGCTCATTGCGGTTGACAACACGGCTGTGGCCGCAGCAGCCAAGGCACTGCTGCTGAAGTGGAAAAAGATCATGTTGCCAGGTGGTAGCGGCGCGTCCACTCCTCAACGTATGGGCTTCCTTTTCCGTTGCATTTTTTGCTGTATTCGTTTCTCAAACCGCTCCGAGCAGCAACAAAGGCGCCGTCTTCAGCGTCGTCCAGTGCGCCAGGGACACCAGTGACCGGGCCTGCTGCGACACCATCATCATCCACATCCGGGACCGCCGCTGTCGACACCAAGGCGCTCGTCAAAGCTCTGGAAGTCTACTATGGGGGTAACATGAGGCGACAGAAGCCCGCAGAGATGCTCTCGTCCGCGCTCATGACGGGCGAGCAAGCTCTTTTGGAAGTGGACCTAGTTGCCGAGGTGGCCTCCAACATTGAAAAGGGTACGGCCTTCATCACGTGAAAACAACCCCTACTGACAATTTTTTTTTTTGGTATGAATGCAGAGCTGTTTGATCTGGCCAAGGGCAGCACGGACGGCGACGAGTACAAAAACAAAATCCGTTCGCTTACGTCAAACTTCCGTCAGAACCAGCAGTTGCGTGTGGCTACGCTCACGGAACAGCTCCCCGCAAAGCGTGTTTGCTTGATGACCGCGATTGAACTTGCGAGCGACGAGAAGCGACGAGAGATCCAAGCCCTGTACAAGGAGATCGTCGCCGACTCTATGGAAGCAAAGGGTGGCGACGCCGTCACCGACATGGTAACCGCAAGTAGTACATTCTATTTATTTATTTATTTTATGTTTGCCTTTGATAGTTCCAATGCGGCAAGTGCAAAAAGCGAAAAACAACGTACCGACAGGCGCAGACTCGCTCGGCAGACGAACCGATGACGACTTTTGGTATTTCTTTGCTTTTTCTTTTATTCATACATTTATTTAAATATCATGCAGTGACTTGCCTCGAATGTGGCAACCGATGGAAGTTTTCCTAAACAAAGAGACAAGAAGAGAAGAAAAGACCCCTCTATATACATCTTTGTGAGGACTATGAGGATTAGGGTGAATGTGAGGACTATGAGGATTAGGGTGAATGCTCAGTCATGACCACCATACCTGTTTTTTCAGGAGAGATCGATCACCTGCGAATGGCGTCGTCGACATCACCTTGCCTGCTCTCCGCTGTGGAGATGCTCGCGCTCTACCGTGCCGGCACGTTGTCGCCTGTGGCCGTCGTGGATGCCTGTCTGCGCCGCATCGACGAGGTAAGCCTCCCCCCACCCCACCCACCTGCAGGCCTCCACTGTTACTGCCTGAATCATGACATGCAACTGATTCAATCACGTACCGGTCACAGCTCAACCCAACGCTCAACGCGTTCTGCCTGATCGACCACGAGGGCGCCCGCAAGAGTGCCAAGCAGTCGGAAGAGCGTTGGAAGCGGGGCCAGCCGAACGGGTAACGTCCTGCCCTCGATGATTGTAATTCCCTTTGCCCCCCGCCCCCACGTAGGCTGCTCGATGGCGTGCCCGCCACGGTAAAGGACCTGCTTCTGTGGGAGGGCAAGCCAACCCTCCGTGGCTCTCTCGCACTTTCGCCCAACGATCTGGCCAAGGAGGACTCGCCGTGCGTCGCGCGCCTCAAGGAGGCCGGTGCCATCCTGCTCGGCAAGACGACCACCCCCGAGGTATCCATCGCGCAATTCACGCTGCATCCATTTACAATGACTGTACGCACCTAGTTGGGACACAAGGGCGTGACACACGCGCCTCGGGGCGGCATATCGCGAAACCCTTTTGATCCGAGCAAAACGTGTGGTGGATCGAGTGGCGGAGCGGCCATTGCGGCGGCAACCGGAATGGCCCCGCTGAACCTGGGAACGGATGGCGGCGGTTCGATCCGAATCCCCGCGGCGTTCTCGGGCATCGTCGGCCTCAAGCCACAGTACGGAGTTGTGCCGTTTGCGCCTGTGTCGCCCTATGGAACGCTGTCGCACGTGGGTCCCATGTGCCGCTCGGTTGAGGATTGCGCACTCATGCTCCAAGTCATCGGTCGACCCGATGTCCGCGACTGGCTCGCTCCCAAGGCCGCCGACCAAGACTACCTCGCCACGATCAACAAGGGCATCAAGGTATATTTGTTTTTTGTCTTGCAAGTGAAGATAATAATGGAACTGCAAACCAAGGGACTGCGCATTGGGTATGCTCGGACGATCAACAACGCCGCCGTCGATCCCGAAGTTGCCGCGCACGTTGATAAAGCTGTCAGTGTGCTTCGTGACCTGGGTGCAGAGGTCGTCGAGGTTGTCCTAAACATGGATCGTGTGACCGAAGTCTTCCAGGACCACTGGTCGGTCGGATGCGCGACAACCCTCAAACACAACTACACCGAAGAACAGCAAAAGCTGATGGATCACACTCTCACTAAAACAGCCGCGCTCGGCAACAAGGTCCCGCTCTTGCAGGTGCGATATTCTTTCTATTTCTCCCTCCAAAATTTTCGTCCTCCAGTACACAAAGTCTGTCATCGATCGCGCAAAGCTCGGCTCGGCCATGCGCGAGTTCCACTCCAAGTTCGACGCCGTCGTCCTTCCCACGATGCCGTTGGTCGCGTTCGATGCTGGAAAGGAGCAGCCCGGTCCTGAAACTGAGCTCGGATGGGTCGACTTCACCCCCTTTGTACGTTTTCCTATTTCTACGACCGAGTTCTAAAAAAAAAGGTGGGGGGCATCGACTAGACCTACCCCTACAACTTGACGGGTCAGCCTGCCATCTCGGTACCGTGCGGCTTCAGCAAGTCCAACCTCCCCATTGGCTTGCAGGTAGTCGAGCTGATGGATTACAAAATTTTCATTTATTTATTTTCGTTTGTAAAGATCGTCGGCGATCTCTATCAAGATGGCCTAGTCATGCAGATTGCGCACGCGTATCAACAGAAAGTTCCCACTGTCCTGCCACAGTGCGCATATTCCGGCAAGCTTTGAGACAACAAACTTTTATCTGTTTTATTTTGTGAATGCGCAAAGAGTACAGCAATGATTGATGATTTAAACAAGTTGAGGGTCAGATGCGTAGCTTGAAAACTCGGGCAGGTCGAGTGCTTGCTTGCCATCTTCAATGTCCTTGTTGATGTCGGCGATGAGCGCCTCTGTATTATATATTAGGTTGTATAAATTTCTGTCAGCAGACGATACCGACTGACACATAGTCGTTTTCTGGCCGCAAGTAGCCAACAACGGCCACAGACATCACTTCGCCATAAAAATCGCCCTCAAACTTGTTGAGGATGTGCACCTCCTGCCAAACGCAAATGACGGGGTTTTACTTTACGCCTTGAAAAAATAAAAATAAAATAAAAAAAGCGCACCATGCTCTTTTTCTTGTTCTTATAGTAGGGATTCCATCCGCACGACATCACCATCTTGTGTACCTGCCCGCGCACCTTGGCAAACCCGAAATAGACCCCCGTCGGCAGCAAGGCAGACACTCTCGCGACCTCTTCATCGGGCAGGTTTGCTATTACCGCGTTTTCGAATTTTCAAAACCAATCTTCGTTTTTCTTTCTCGGTAGACGCACCAGTTGGGATGCCCAGCTCCTTGCTTCCGCGGCCAAAGCCCTTGCAAACAACGCCGCTAGCGAAAATTGGCAGGGACCCTGTCGTCATCATTTTTAAAGTGCTCTCCCTGTTGTTAATTTTTGCGCGCCAAAATCGAGTCCCGCATGGATACTGCTGTCGAGTGCTTGCCACCACCGCCGCCTGCCGTGGAGACAGTGCGCGAGGAAGAGGACATGACGGTCGTCAACGAGGAGGGCACGGCAGAGCACCAACAGCCCGCGCAGCACGAGGACGCCGACGACATGGACGTTGAACAGAGTAAGTAGGAATGCTCTCTTGTGTGTTGTTGTGCTCACCTCGTAACCACAGCCATGGAGAACGAGCCCCCAGCAGCGACCACGACTCTGTCAGCCGCAGCATCTGGAGTGCAGCAAAAGCCCAAGAAGCCGCGGAAGCCGCGGACGCCCAAGGTCAATGCTGACGGCACGCCGGTCCCGCCCAAACCGAGGGCAAAGCCGCAGCCCAAGACCCCGCCCAGTGTCGACGGCGCTGCCGAGGGTCAACCGCAGTCGTTGTACATGACCCCGCCCGCATCCACGGCCAAGAAGCAGGCCCGTAAGGTGCCTGCCGTCGCAGAAGGAGACGCGACATCTGTTGGTGCCCCACCGAAGAAGCGTGTCAAGAAGGCCTTGCTAGCTCCCGTTACGCCGATGACGAACGGCAGTATCGAGTCTATGTTGATGACTCCTTCGGTCGACCCACCGAGCAGTCCTGCCCCTTCCTTTGTACGCTACCTGTTTTTCATATGTCTTCCTCAACAGCAACACAACAGGTTGTTCGGATCGACCTGGCGTCTTCTTCGCCAGTCAAGCAGGACACAGAGACTGCTCCGGCAATCGTCCCATCTGTCGTGGTGCCACCTGTGATTGCATCGCCTCTGGCATTCAGCGAGCCAAAGATGTACTTTACCAGCCATCCAGAAACGGTACGCAAATGAAAATAACCAGTGTAATTTACACTTACTCGTGTGAAAAAGATCAAGGAGCTCGCTGCGTTCCACGAGTATTGGGCAACCACCAGCAGCAATACAGACATGACCGTCGCGGCAGCAGTAAGCGACTATCCCTCTGCCCACTTGCCGCTCCTTGCCAAGCTCGCTCAAGACAATACTTGCGGTCGCACCGATCTGATCCAGCGTTTGCTTGATGCACTCTTTCCAGCACTCATCGACGACTCGTCTGAGCCCAATCCTGCGTCAGCAGTTTTGACCAAGGTCAGTTTTTATTTTTATTTTTTTTGATTGAATTGTCTTTTTAATACCTTTTTTTTTTCTTTCTCTCCAGGATGCTGTTGGCAAGGCAATCGATCTCGTTGCCTCGCGTGTCTCCTACGGAACACAGACAGGAAAGACTGGCAAGGGATCGTCGATCTACAGATGGGAGGCACATTCTATCGACCTTCTCCCCATAAACACACGCCGTCTGGTGGAGCAAAGGCGTCAGCGTCGTCAGCTGGTAATTGGCCTCTTTTTTCTTATTGAAATAATTTTTAAATAAAAAAAAAAATTCATAGTTCAAAGATGTCTCTGAAAACAAACACCCTGCTGCCTCTCTGCTCGAGCAGCCCAAACCCGTCGATGTCGTGTCGTCGCCACTGCTGGCCAGCACTGTCTGCGACGCTCACGTTCTTCCAGATGTTGTACCTGCTGCTTTGAGCGAGAAACGCAAGGCTAATCCATCTGCGCCCACAGTGTCTGAAAAGGGCGAGAAGCGCCAAAAGACCTCAAACAACACCCCCGAGCTTCCAGGGCAGTCCAAGTTGAGCAAGTTTTTCGCCTTCTCCTCTGCTGCCAAGAAAGATCCAGTTCAGCCATCTGCAGCCGTTCCAGGTATCGTCCAAGCTCCAAACAAGTTACTAAACTACTTGTATTACAAATCAAGGTGAATCCGTCCTCCCCCTGCCTGCCGAATTTTTCAAGCCCTTCTTTGTCCGACCCAATGTGGAGCTTGCCCCATTGCGACGTGTGCCTGTCAAGTCAACAGCGGACATGGACTCTCAGATCGAGAGCTCGTCGTCACCCTCAATGTACCTGTCCACGGTTCGACGCGCAAAGCCATCGCAGAAAACTCCTGCGCTCCCCACGGCCACCCGTGTAACGCTCAAGTTTTTCAAGTTTTACGACAACGTCCGTCCTGCCTATTATGGTGCCGAGAATAAAACAACGCGACAACGTGCTAAAGCCTTTTTGTTTTTGCAGGCACCTGGTCAAAGAAGAGTCGAATCATTCGCCCTCGCATGCCCCTTGCACTTGACAATGACATGCTGCAGTACGATGTCGACAGCGATGACGAGTGGGATCAAGAGGACGAGGCAGAAGTGGGTGGCCCCGTCATTAGGTTTGTATCCATCGACTATGTTCAACACTAAAACAGCCATCCGCTGCAGTTTGACAGACAGTGAAGATGAGTCGGAGGACGAAGACTACAATGCTAACGGCGAATCCTCTGACGACGATGAAGACGAGGACGGAATAGTACCTGATGGCTATCTCTCGGAGGACGAGGGCGATGCAATGGAGTGCGAGCCAAAGAAGGAGAAAAAGCAAAAAGAAAAGTCGTCTTCCAAGGAAAAGTCGGGCAAGCGGGTAAGTTTTACTTGTTTTTATTTTATTTATTGTCTTTTTGTAGAGCAAACTCGAGCAAATTGTCCCCACTGTCATCCAACCCAACTTTCAAAAGTTTGACGCGGCAACGGGTGTGTTTGCACCCTCTTCAAGCGATCTGCACTTGTACGCCGCTGTTTCTCTCGCAGGAGGTAATTTTTTTTTTTTCTTTCGAAACGAATGAAGATTTTTTTTAAAATAAAAAAAATAATTTTGCCTTTCAAAAAAAAGTGCAACTTGGTATCCAGCTTCCGTCTGAATCGAGCCCTCTCCGGTCTTCTTACTCGTCAAACTCGGGCGAGACCAAGGACGAGAAGCACTCTTCGAACGGCCAAGCCCGCACCGTCCCAACAGACGCGCTGCCCCTGCTCGTCAAGCTCGTCCACAAGTCGATCAAACTTGAGGGCGCTCTTGCTCAGTTCCAGGCCGCACACCCCAATGTTTCCAAGCGCCAGCTCGAGCTCAAGGTGAAGGAGATGTTTGTCAAGGAGAAGCGGCCTGATGCGCTGCGCGAGCTTTGGTACACACATGGTTTTGTGCGATTTCCTAATCAGTCGACACGAAAAAAAAAGGTACGTTAAGCCTGCGTTTGCGCACATCCTGGCCTTGATCCCTCCTTCGGTGGTCGCACCTACTCCTGAGCTGTCGATCTCGACTGAAGAGAACTCTGAGACGATGCCTGTCGCGCAACCAGTGGCGCCCGCAAAGTCGATCAAAACTATCTTCCAACGTGCATCAGAAAAGAAGATGGAGGACGATCGCTTGACCCGTTCATTTGATGGCGATGACGAGCAACAAATGGACTGCTCCCTCGATGGACCCTCGCCCAGCCAAAGAGCGCAGGTACGAAGCATACAAGTAAAACTAAAATTTTATTGACCGGCTGTTTGCACACAGGAGCTTCACGATCACGTTTTGTGCCATGTAAGCGCAAGCGAAGCCGTGACCAACGAATGGGCCAAGAAGTCGTCGCTGCAGGCAAATGTTTCGTGCTGCACTGCAGCCTTTGAGACGTTTGCAAAAGCCGGCAAACGTGCACTCCCGTTTGCTTCAGAGCTCGCGATCAGACATGTCCTGGAAACCGCGCTCGAGTACGTGAAACATTTTGGAGGAAATATTTTTTAGAATGATTTGTCGGTGCAGTGCTTACCAAGACTCGTCCCTGAGGACGATTGCATATCGTATTGTCAACGCTTACATGACCTACTTTGCGCAAAGCAAAGCGGAGCGCGCGAAACTGGATTCCCTGTTTTACCAGCGCCCGCGCCTGCTTAAGGCCATCGGCCGAACGATCGAGAGCATTCTGAGCACAAGCGAGCTCGTGGCTGCTGCAATCAAGTTTGCAGTTCGATTGGTTATCGTCCGCAGTTCCGTTTTTGACCGTTCAAGCTCGTCAAGTATTTTTTTTTTTTTAATTTTAAAATTTAGGAATGAATAAAATTGTTGACTTTTGTTGTAGGATTCGGTGTCGAGGCAGCCAATGCCGTTTGGGATCTCGTGCTACCACTGATCAACGAGAAGGGGCGCTATTCCGACGACGTGCCGATCGCCGCCGCTGTCTGTGTATGCTTTTTGAATCAACAATTATTTTTTCTTAAAAAAAAAAATTTTTGAAATTTAAAAAAAGATTACCAACTTGATTCCCTTCGCTGATCTGGCCTCTCCCGCCGTGTTTTGGAAAGTGGGACATGTACTGAGCGAGCCGCTCAAGTCGGGTCCGAGCGTGTCCTATCGCCTCCGTCTGTTTTGCCTCCGCGGCCTCAAGGCTTTGGTCATGCCCGAGTACGCTCTGTCGCCCCCGCGATTGGATGTGTGCAACTTCATGCCGTTGGTCGCTCTCTTGGCCGCCCTCCTGAACGCTGCCATCGAGTCTGAACCTGCCAGAGTCACCACCGATGTTCGCAGGGACTTTGAGCAGAGCCAAGCTGCCGCCTCAGAAATATTGGCACGCTACATGGTAATATTTTTTCTTGTCCTGTAAAAAAGCTAAATTCGACTTTAGAGCACATCATCTCACTGGATCAGCTTGTGCAAGTTGACCCCGTCGGTTGAAATGAACGACTTTGCAGACATGTACAACACTGCCCTGAGCACCAGTGTCGTTCTCTCAAACGCTCAAAGATTGTAAACAAATAGCCTACGCCGTAGTCCGAAAATAACAACAACAGTACATTGTATTTCTCTTTCTTCTCCTTCTTTACTCCTTCTCGAGGACGGCGGCAGCACCCATACCAGTGCCGATACACATGCTCATGACACCGTACTTGCCCTTGCGACGCTCGAGTTCGGGGAGGATGGTGGCGATCTGGCGAGCACCAGTGCAACCGAGCGGGTGGCCGAGCGCGATGGCACCGCCGAGGGGGTTGACCTTGGCCGCGTCGAGACCGAGGACCTTGGAGCAGTAGGCGGCCTGCGATGCAAACGCCTCGTTGATCTCAAAGACGTCGACCTGGTCCTTGGTAATGCCGGCTTGCTCGAGGGCAGCGGGGATGGCCTTGGCGGGTCTGCATGGTATTTTATTTTATTTTATTAAATTGCACTAGCAAAGGCGAGATCGCGGTACCCAATGCCCATGATATTTGGGGGCACGCCGATGACCGACATGGAAAGGAAGCGTGCGATCGGCTTGATGCCGAGCTCCTTGGCCTTGGAGCGCTTCATGAGGAGGACGGCGGCGGCACCGTCGCTGACCTGGGATGAGTTTCCTGCGGTGGTGTTGCCTCCCTTCTTGAACGCGCCGGGGAGCTTTGCGAGTCCCTCGAGCGTGGTGCCCTCGCGGGGTCCTTCGTCCTTGACGACGGTGACGACCTTTTCGTTGCCGTCCTTGTCGATGACCTTGGTCGTGACGGGGACGATCTCGGTGTACAGGCCGAGCTTCTGGGCCTTGATCGCGCGCTCGTTGGACGCGACGGCCAGGGTGTCGTGCTCGAGGCGCGAGATGCCAAACTGCTCGGCGACGTTCTCGCTCGTGATGCCCATGGGGATGAGGCAGTCCTGTGCCTCCTTGTTGACCTTGAGCTCGGCCGAGAACTTGAACTTGCTCTCGGGGGTCTTTTTTTTTTTTTTTGAGAATAATAATGTTTATTCGTATTGCTATTATTCGTTCTTGGCGTCGACGTACGTTGGACATGCTCTCGACACCGGCGCCGATGCCAACGTCGATGAAGCCGGCCTTGATTGCGGCAGCGACGTTGGCCACTGCCTGCAGACCGGACGAGCACTGGCGGTTGAGCGTGGCCAGCGAGGTGGACTCGGGGAAGCCGGCGTAGAAGGTGGCCATGCGGGCCACGGTTGCGCCGCCACCGGGGGGCTGCACGTTGCCGACCTGGATGTCCTGCACGAGGCTCTTGGGCAGGTTGACCTTGTCGACCACGGCCTTGAGCACGGTCGCGAGCAGATCCTCGGGCACCGTGTCCTTGAACGCACCGCGCTTGGCCTTGGTGATGGCAGTGCGCACGGCGCTCACAATAACGACGTCGTCATCGCTCTTGGGCTTGTGTGCAGGCTTGACTTGGGCGGCGGGCGACGTGGCGACCGTCGGTGCGGCTGTCCAGATGAATAAAAAAAAATAGCAAGGAGAACATGCAATCATATTAGGGGGGGAGCTGTTTCACTCGCTAGCGTACGCTCAATGTGGCCCGCGAGGACAGACACGCGTGCGGCAGGCGAAGAGGTCGACGACATAAGCGGGGGGTCACAACAGAAAGTGTGACCTTGCCAACTAAGTTTCTTAGTTCGCACTTTCCATCGACTCAAAAGGTAAAAAAAAAACGCACCTTCCTCTGCTTCCGCCGTTCTTTCTGGCTGCTGCTTCTTCTTTCTTAGCGAGGTGATGTGACCTAATCTTTTGCGACGTGCTGCTTGCTTGAGCGTAAAAATGAGACAAACCAAATTCTGATGTAATGAGACTGATCGCTCCTTTCCCCCCCCCTCTTTGCTTCTTTTCCTTTGCTCTTTTCTTTGAAGCACGTTGGCTAAAAACCTGTTGTTTTCCTAGTAGACCGCATGTCAACCAGCAAGGACACGAACAAGCGCTCACTAGCTGTAGAAAGGGAGATAGAGCAGGAAAGAAAGAAAGAAAGGAAAGGCAGAAGGTGCGAAGCCGACAACCAGGCATTGCCCTGCGGCACAGAGCGGTCAGCGTCGAATGACGGCTGCAGTGCAGTAGTGGCCCTGGTAGTCGCTGCCTTGAGCCACAAACTGTCCGGTCCAGTTCCGTCCAGCAGTTTTTTTTATTTCACTCGGGGACACAGAAAAGGATGGTCGGAGGCGACACGGACGTTGCGTCCCTCTGGGACATTGCCAACAAGCTGGTGAAGCAGCTCGAGGCCAACCGCGAGTTGACGCAGCAGATTGTCGACAAGACAAAGACCTTGCAGGTATGGGCTTTGTGTGTGTCGAGCAGAAGCAGTCATAAACAATCGCGACATGAACGCACAGACTGGCACCGGTGTCCAAGTCGTCCAGGCACTTCAGAGCAACGAGGGTGCGTTGGTCTTGTTTGCACCGTCGTGTCGTGTGCTCACAGCCTGAAGACAAATAAACAACAAAAACAACAGAGGCGTCACGACAAGTCGAGGACCTCCAGGTCAAGGTCTCCACGCTTGCTTCAGAGAACTTTTCGCTACAAGAGACTGTGCGCGAGTACCAGGCTACACTGGACGTGCTCATGTCCAAGCACCGCAACCTGGCTGTACGTTGGTTTGCGTCTTTTCTCTTTGGTTCGTTTCTCAAGCGACGACTTGCTGTCTTTACGAATCCTTGGGTGTGCCATCGTGAATGCCGCGAAACAGCAAAGCTGGCAGAGCGAGCGCGCAGACATCAACTCCAAAGCTATGGCAGCCGTAGTTCATGAAAAGGTATGGTCCGATCAATGTTGTTTGCTTGCTTACCCATTGATCTGGCAGGATGTCAACGAGGTCTTAAGGGTAGAGAACCTGCAGCTGCGCGAGCGGATGCTAAGCATGATCCAGGTGATGCGTCAAGCAGCATCCGCCGAGGAAGAGGAGGTCGAGGCATTGGTGCGCCTTTCCTTTTCGTTTAAAAAAAATATTATTTTTACTTACGCAATACTTTTTCTTTTCGCGCAAACAGACAAATATGGAGCAGATCGTCAAAGAGAACGAGACATTACGTACCTTGCTCGGCATTTCAGATACTCAGCACAATGGATAGTTTTTTTTGTTGTTGTTGTTGTTTTTAGTTGTCTCCGTCTTATTTTGGCGTTATGGCTTTGGTTTTGGTTGCAAAATAAACAAGTAAATAATTCGCTTTGTTGGGTCCTATATAAAGTGCGAGCGGGCAGGACAACAGCAAACATGGATGTGAACTTCTGTGTGCAATCCCTCTGTTCGTTGAACTAAGTACTCACCCCGCGACCACATGGCCTTGTCATTTTTTCGTTGCGCAAAGCCCGCTGAGCTCAGCAATGGAGTATATCAACGTCGGAACGACCGAGCAGCGCATGTACGTACCCCGCTCTCACACGCACACACACGCACACACACACACTGAAACCAACGCGCAGTCTGTGCTGTCAATGCGGTGTGGTCATCTCGCCCAACGCAGCCAACATGTGCGTGGACTGCATCCGCAACGAAGTCGACATTACTGAGGGCATTCCCAAGCAGCTGACGCTCTACTGGTGCAAGGTACCCCTTGCACACACACACACACACTGCACCCATTCGTTTGCGTAAACCTGCCTTTTTTATTTATAGTTTTGCGAGCGGTACCTGCAGCCGCCCAACCAATGGCTCCCCTGCCAGCTCGAGTCGCGCGAGCTGCTGGCGCTGTGCCTGAAGAAGATGCGTGGCCTTAACAAGGTGCGGCTGATCGACGCCGGCTTTGTCTGGACCGAGCCCCACTCGAAGCGTGTCAAGGTCAAGCTGACGATCCAGAAGGAGGTGTTTGCGTCGACGATCCTGCAGCAGGCCTTCGTCGTCGAGTTCATCATCGCCAGCCAGGTCTGCGAGACGTGCCACCGAACAGAGGCCAAGGACACGTGGCGCGCTGTGGTCCAAGTTCGCCAGAAGGTCTCGCACAAGCGCACGTTCTTCTTCCTCGAGCAGCTCATCCTCAAGCACGGCATCCACAAGGGAACCACAAACATTCGCGAGGTCCCCGACGGCCTTGATTTCTACTTTGCACAGAGGAACCAGTCTGTCAAGCTCAACGAGTTTCTCCAGAGCGTCATCCCCACACGGTCCAAGACGTCCCTGGAGCTTGTGGGTTACGATGAGCATACGAGCACGGCAACGTACAAAAGCACCATCTCAACCGAGATTGCACCGATTTGCAAAGACGACATCGTCTGCGTCCCTCAAAAGCTGCGCAATTCCCTTGGATCGACCAAGTATGCTCTTTGTCTCTCTCGTGTATTTTCTTTTCTAAACACTGTGATGCTTCTTTCACAGTCCGCTCATGATCTGTGATCGCATCGCCACGTCCATCCACCTGATTGATCCCGCGACTCTCCACGCCGTTGAGCTTACATCAACGGTCTACTGGCGCGCCCCTTTCCCTGCCCTTTGCTCGACAAACACCCTCACCGAGTACGTGGTCCTTGATGTCGAGCTGCTCGGCCCCACTCGCGGCAAGGTAGTTTGTATTCATGCTGTTTAACCTGAACCCCCACCCCATTTTTTTTTTGTTTTTGTGGCAGTACGTCCTGGCCGATGTCGAAGTAGCACGCGTGAGCGATTTTGGCAAGAACGACACCACTTTCCATGGCCGGACCCACCTTGGCCACGTCCTGCAGGCTGGTGACAGTGCCTTTGGGTAAATTCCAATATGGCTTGTGACCCCCCCCCCCCCTTTTTTTTAAAAAAAAACGGTTTCCCAAAGATACGACCTCACCGTGTCCAATTTCAACAACGACGACTTTGAGAAGCTCAATGACAAAAACATCCCGGACGTGATCTTGGTTAAGAAAGCCTTCCCCAACCGCCGCAAGAAGCAACGCGCGCGTGTCTGGAAGCTCAAGCGACTCACCAACAAGGACGAGGCCGAGGCCAAGTCCAAAAAAGACGCTGCCAAATCCGAGTATGAAAAAAAACATTTTTTTCTCTCGTTTTCTTCCTTCGTTCTCATCTTGTTTGTTTCTGCAGCGACGACTATGAGATGTTCTTGCGCGAGCTCGAGGAGGACAAGGAGTTGCGAGCTGCCATCAATCTTTTCAAGGGTATCACAAATCACAAAATATGTATGTAATTCCCTCACCTAAAACCCCCCCTCTTTGTTCTAGATCCTAATGCACGCGTCCCCGCCGACACAGCGTCCGTCGCAGGAACCGAGGGCGAGCCAGCCGAGGAGGACTTCCCTGAGATCAGTCTGGACGAGCTCCTCGACGAGATGACGCTGGACGACAAGGACGCCCAGCCCGATGACGACGACACCGATCTCCCTGACGATCCCCTTCCGGAGGATGGTGCCATGGAATGAGCTAACTTGAAAACAAGGAAGAAAGAAAGTACATTATGATTTCGACGGGTGAGAAATTGAATGACGCTGCCAGTGGTCAAACGAGGCGCAGCGACGGCTGCGCAGTGGTCTCTCGAGAGCTGGACACCGGCCGGGATGTCCGAGGAGCTGGGGTCTACCGAGCTGGACGTTCGCTTCAGCCTCAGACGGGCGGATCGGGGACTGGTGGAGGGGGACTCTGAGCGTGAGCGCTGCCGCCTGGACGCGTTCATGGACTGGCTTTTGGGGAGAGGTCATGGCGATGAGGAGGAGGGGGGGCTCGCGAGAAAGTACCCCCCGCAGGATGACCAGTGGTGGGCGTACGCCTCGTACATCTACGTGAGCGATCTGTGGAAAGGGCGGCCCGAGGTGCAGGCGCGGTTTCCCTGGAGTACATTGAGCGGCGTGTTTGGCGAAGGAGCGCCGGCGATCCCTATCGACAAGCCTGAAAACTGTGCGATGTGGATCGGTTCCAAGGGCGCCTTCACGCCCTGCCACTACGACGTCTACGGTACTAGACGACACTGGTCTTGGAATAAGTATAATTGCGTTTTTAGGTTGCAATGTCGCTGTGCAACTGCACGGACACAAGACGTGGCTGCTTTTCCCGCCCGACCAGAGCGCGTGTCTCTATCCGACGCGCCTGCCCTACGAAGAGTCCACCGTGTTTAGCCAGGTCAACCTTCGCGATCCGGATCTCGAGCGCTTCCCAAAGTTTGCCGACTCCAAGCCTCTCAAGTTCACGCTGGCTCGTATGGCCCATTCAAAAAAAAAAAAAACATGCTTAGGTCCTATTAATTTTCGGTTCGGAAAACAGCTGGTGACGCACTGTTTGTCCCTCGGCACTGGT
>Ga0302230_10000422_pt1 | contig 38025 bp, 60 predicted proteins | sample II_Palsa_N2_1_FD_193523 | JGI IMG/M metagenome (GOLD analysis project Ga0302230, IMG submission 193523) | Peat permafrost microbial communities from Stordalen Mire near Abisko, Sweden - II_Palsa_N2_1 | ecosystem: Environmental > Terrestrial > Soil > Palsa > Peat permafrost | place: Sweden... | reverse complement strand
CGCGCGGGGGGCGCGGCGGGCCCCGCCCCCCCCCCCCCCCCAAATGGAGCAAGATAACAAACTGTGTGTACAAACAAGCGCAAAAACGAAAAACGAGCGAGAGAATAGGGGAAAAAAACAGAACGGGGTCAGGTGCCCGTAGCACAGTGGATAGCAGGGGCACGTCGGCTGTCGAAAAGCGCAGATTTGTAAGGAAAAACACAGCCACAACCGTTATCGTATCGCAAAACGGGTTTCAAGATAAACACACTGAAAAAAAAAATAGTTTCACGCAAGCAGTGAGCAAGCCGAGCACGTTCCTGCCCCTACACAGCCCACCCGCACGCACGCACGCACACCTCAGCACCCCTCGTGCAGAAAACAGCTTACGAGACGGGGGTGGTGGTGGAAAAAAATACAAAACGTGAAAAGCAGGGGTGAAACTGAGGTGAAAATATTTTCACACAGGATCCGTTTCGTGATTGGACGTCCTCACGTTTTGCATTTTTTTTTGGCTGTGCATGAACTCGCACTGGCAGAACTGGTCTTCCAAGTCGAGTGACGCCCTCCAAAACCGAATACACCTACAACCACTCCAATCTCCAATCTCGGAACCCCATTTTTTTTCCTTTCCGTCAACTGAATCGAGTTTCACGTGCAGATCACAAAGGTTGCCTGTATGATCTCAGCTGTAGTGAGGACAGCAGGACCGTGATCGACGAGACGGCCATCGCGAGCCCCGCAGCCCATGGCGGAAGGCGTTGGTGGATGATTGGGTAGAGGCACCCTTTATTTTTGGAAAAAAAAATTTTTTTAAAATAAAAAAAAAAATATCTTATCTCAAAACAAACAAACCTGCAGCGATCGGGATGGCCAGCAGATTGTAGACGTAGGCCCAGACAAAGTTGAGACGGATGCGATTGTACGTCTTGCGAGCAATGTCCATAGCGGTGATGACGTCTGTGGGCTGGCTGCGGATGAGGACGACACCGGCTGCCTCAATGGCAACGTCTGTCCCGGCGCCGATGGCAATCCCAACGCTTGCCCTCGCCAAGGCAGGCGCGTCGTTCACGCCATCGCCGATCATGGCAACCCTGCGGCCTCGCTGCTGCAGTTGGGCGATGTGCCGCGCTTTGTCTGCTGGGAGGACTTGGGCGATTACCTAAATGGGATTTTTTTAAGATTTCATTACAATAAAAGATATCTCTTTTTTAACCTTGTCAGGGGCGAGGCCGAGCTGGCTAGCGATGGCGTGGGCGACGCGGATGTTGTCACCTGTGAGCATAAAGACGTCCAGCCCTGCGGTGTGGATGAGGTAGCGGACGACTGCCTCGGCGTCGGGCTTGACGGTGTCTGCGAGCGCGATCCAACCTGCAATGCGGCCGTCGATGGCAACGAGGACGCAGGTTTGGCCGCTGCTTTCGGCCTGTTGAATGGCCCCCTCGGTGGCCAGGGAAGCGCAGAGGTTGTTGGACGCCATCCACTCGCGGTTGCCGATCGAGACCCTGCGGCCATCGACAACGCACGTCACCCCAAGTCCTGGGAGGGAGGTGAAATGGGAGCACTCCAAGAGAGGCTGGCACGCTGCGCGCGCGTGATCGTAGACGGCCCTCCCAAGAGGGTGCTGGCTGCCCGACTCGGCGGACCCTGCGATGCGCAAAAGCTGCTCCGCAGAGAGCTGGCCCTCGTCGGTCGAGACGATAGCAACCACGCTTGGACGGCCGACGGTGAGCGTGCCGGTCTTGTCAAAGACGACCGTGTCCACCTTGGCGAGGGCCTCGAGCGGCTCACCGCCCTTGATGAGGATGCCATGTGCGGCGGCGACGCCGGTGCCTGCCATGATGGCTGTGGGCGTGGCGAGGCCGATGGCGCAGGGGCACGCAATGACGAGGACCGTGACCATGAACAGGAGAGCAAACACGGCCGGGGGCTCGTTGGGCGGGTAATAGTCGGGCGGGAGGACGCCGCCAAATGCGACGCCGATCCACACGCAAAAGACAAGCACGGCGACCGCGACGACGCAAGGGACAAACACGCCGGCGATCCGATCCGCCACGGCCTGGATGGGGGCCTTGTTCGTCTGGGCATCCTCGACCAGTCGCACGATCTGTGCCAGCATCGTGTCTGCGCCAACATGGGTGGCCTGCACGTGCAGCAGGCCCTGCTGGTTGATCGTCCCGCTCACGACCTTGCTGCCTTCCTGCTTGGACACGGGGACAGACTCGCCTGTGATAGCGCTTTCGTCGACCAGCGAGGTGCCGCGAACGACCGCGCCGTCGACGGGGATCTTGGCGCCGGGGACGACCTTGACGGTGTCGCCGCGCTGGAGGAGGTCGACGTCGATCTCCTGTTCGTCGACGACAATGCCGTCGTCCATGACGAGGAGGATGGCCGTCTTGGATTGCATGTCCATAAGCTTCGTGAGCGCCTCCGACGTCTTGCCCTTGGCCAGACACTCAATGTACTTGCCGAGGACGATGAACGTGATCAAAAGCACAGACACTTCAAAGTAGTACATGGGCTCGTACTCGGGGTTGACGAGGCTGCCCACGAGCGAGCCCACCGAGAACAGATACGCGATCAGGGTCCCGCTGGCCACGAGCACATCCATGTTGGCGGACTTGTGCCTGAGTGCCTTGAACGCGCCCACGAGAAAGCGCCAGCCGACGTAAAACTGGACCGGCGTGGCCAGGACGAGCTGCACGACGGCGCTGACAGACACGCCGCGCGCAGCCGGCTGGCTCAGGGGCAACTCCACCGGGGAGACGAGCGGGAAAATCATTGCGAGCAGGACCATCGGCACCGCAAATACGCTCGCAAAGACCAGCAGGGCACGCCACCGCCGCGCCTCTTCCTGCCTGAGCTGCTTGATACTGTTGCTACTGCTGCCAGTGTTGGTGGTGTCGCCGGCGTCGTACTGCTTGACCAACGCGGCTGTGAAACCCGCTCCCTCAATCACGTCACGGATCGTCCGCACACCGACCACGCGCGTGTCGTACTGCACCTTGGCCATGGCAGTGATCAGGTTGACGGTCGCCTTGGCTATCCCTGGAAGAGCCAGTAGCTGGCCTTCGATTGACGCCGAGCACGAGGCGCACGTCATCCCACCCACCGCAAAGGCCACATGTCCCTCGTCTGCACCGCCCGCCGTCGCCGCCCCTCGGTCGACGGAGAGGAGGGCCGCGTCGTACCCCAGCTCGTTCACATGGTCCACCAGGGCCGTCGGTGCCAGCAGCGCCGGGTCGTACAGCACCGTACCACGCTCGGCCATGAGCGACACCGCGACCTTGTTAACACCCAACAGCGACTTCACGCCATTCTCAACCGTTGCCACGCAGGCGGCACACCTGCACGGAAAAAAGAAGGTTAAAAGCTGGAGACGGCGTGGGCCTGCGTACGTCATGCCGCGGATGAGCAGGGTCGCTGTGGCATTACAGCTGGGTGGCGACGGCGCCCTGAGGTCTTGCAGGCCGATGGCAGGCCCGCCGGCGCCGGCGATGGCAGTCGTCATCCGGTTGAAATTTCTTTTGGAAATTTTTTTTTTTTTTCATGTTTTTCCGGTCCCCGAATGGGCGTCTACAACTGACTACCCTAGACTACTGCCAAATTGGAAGGCTGGTGCAGAGCGATGGCGGGATCAGAGAGCCAGGTCAGCACACGAGCCTGCAAGCTGTCCATGTCGACAGGCTTGGTGAGGAACTCGTCGCAGCCGGCGTCGATGGCGTTGGCGCGGTCCTCCAAAAAGGCCAGGCCGGTCATGGCGACGATCCAGACGTGGTCGCGCCCCTCGAGCTGCTCTAACCTGCGAATCTCGCGCATGGCGGTGAAGCCGTCCATCACGGGCATCTGGATGTCCATAAAGATGATCGAGTACTCATTCTCGCTCCAGGCCTCGAGCGCTCGCCGGCCGTTCTCTGCAATTTCGCACGAAAGGCCCAGGTTGGATTCGAGCAAGTGCTTGAGGATCATTTGGTTGATCGGGTTGTCTTCCACGATCAGGATCGGCAGCGGCAGCTGGACGTCACACTCCTCATCCACTTGCTTCACCCCTGGCGGCTGCGGCGGCGGCGGCGAGATGGAGCTGGAGGTTGGATCGATACTGCACCACCAAAAAAAAAAAGGTTGTTCAGTTTTGATTTATTCAATAGTAGGGAGCGTGGTTGCTCACCTCGCATCCTTCCCATCTGACGGCGATGGATGAACAGCAATGCTGGATGTGATTGAGGCCAAATCGATAATGTCGTCGCTGTCCCCCGTTGCATTGAGTGGCTCGACAACAGGTTCCATAGAGGAGAGCGTAGCCAACGCATCTAGCTCGTCATTGGCAGTGGTTGGTGTGGGCAGGGGACTGGACTCGGCGGACGAGCCAGATATGGGCGACGGAAGCTCGCTTGACTTTGGCGTTGTGTCGGCATGAACCGCCGCACCGGCCACAAACGTGTCCCATGACCGTCGCCTGGATGAGCCTGAATACGACAGTGATACCGAGCGACTGTTTTTATTTTTTTTTTAATAAAAAAAAATTTTTTTTTATTTTCAGGATGGAGAAAGAATACGTTATCGGAGGCCGTGAGACGACCGAAAGGCGGCGCGCCAGAGACAGGCGGCGGCTGTTGTTCTGGGTGGAGGTGGCTGAGAAGGACGTGATTGTGGCGGCTTTGGGCTTTGATGCGATTTCGGCGAGCCGTTGCAAAGATTGGAGAAGCTTGACAGGCCCAACAGGTTTGGACATGGAAACGACGCGGTCCATGTTGGGCATCGACCGCAGTTTTGACTCTTCACCCAGCGAGCACAAGTAGAGGATTGCTCCACAGTTGCCGCTCTGGTATAGTATTATATTTCAGTAACGCTGGTCTTTCGAGAACGATTACTGTCTTACCACTGTGGGCAACCGAGGCAACAGTCGCTCTAGCACGCAGACCTGATCTTCAAGGACAATCACGTTGTTGACGGACCCAGCATCAAACTTGGGGTTGAGGAGTCGGTCCGTCGTTGTGAAGGCCACCGTGTACCCGTAATGCTGCAGTTGCTGTGCGACGCTCGCGCTGTTCTTGCTTTGGCCAAAATCGTCGCAAAAGTAAAAGCAACCGAATGGCTGGTACTCGTTAAGGATGGAGAGCAGCTCGAGACAAGCAGACGTGGAACCAGCTGGCACGGCACTGCCCGTGCCGGTCGGATTGGACGTGGTCACGTTCATGTCAGCTTCCGCCAGCGGCCGCCTCTGCATCGACGCATTGGGCACCTTGCACTCCCTTTTGGAAAAAAAAAAAAAAAAAAAAAATTGTTTTAATTTTTTAGATGCACGAAAATCACAAGAAGAAACTTGACATACATCACAGGCAAGACCAGGTCAAACCAAAACCTAGAGCCCTCGCCGAGTTGGCTCGTGACGGAAATGTGACCGCCCAGTCCGTGAACGAGACGTTGTGAGACCGAGAGGCCCAACCCGCTGCCCTCCCGGAGTCGGAAGGGAAGGCTGAAAGGTTCAAAGATCATGGAGATGTGCTTTGGGTCAATACCTAACGGGGGAAAAAAAAAAAGGGAAAAGAAAAAACTGTCAGCCACAAATTTTTTTTTTAATTTTTTTTTTTTTTTTTTTTTTTTGGTTTACCCACGCCAGTGTCGACGACTTCGAAACGGATCTTGGCGGCATATGGTCTTTCGTCATGGAGGTCGGCCTCAAAGGCGGTGACGTAATCCGAAGCGATCGCATTCATTTGACTGTTGGTGATGATGGCCGGAGTGGACGTCGTGGTCGATACAGGCTTCCAGTTGAACGATTTTTTCTGATTCACTATTTTGTGATTTTTCCAATATTTTAAAAATAAAAATAAAATAAAATAAAATTATATACCATAGAGGCCCAGGCAAATAACGTTGACCTGGACGAGACCGTAATGGCAAAACTTGACAGCATTATCGACCAGCTAGGATTAGGAACATTTGCAATAAAAATTAAATATTAAAAAAAGGATTTTCTTTCGGTCGTACGTTAACGAGGACTTTTTTCAGGCGGATTTGGTCCGTGTACACAAATTGCCAGCAAAACGGGGCGCGAACGGGCATGTGGAGTTGCAGTTGGATGTCCTTGGTGAATGCAAAGACTGAAAAGGCGTTTGTGACCTCCTCGACGAGCGAGAACAGGTCAAACGTTTGACAGTTCCACTCGAGCATGTTCGTGTCCATGTGTGACAGGTCGAGGATGTTGCCTACGAGCGCCTTGATCGCATCGCCCGACGAAAGGATCGTATTCACGAGTCCTTTCTGGTCCTAGATTCAAAAAACAAAAATAATTTTTTGTTTTTGTGTGAGAGAGCTCCTTTCGGGTTAAAAAATTGTGCACAGTACGGTGGTGAGATCGCCCGTTGTCTTGACAAACGAGGCCGCGGCGAGAATGGCATGCAGCGGCGTGCGCAGTTCGTGCGAGAGATTGGCGATGAATGTTGTTTTTTCAACGTTGATGTCTTGGATGTGTGCTGCTGAGCGTGCAAGCGCGTGCGAGTTGACCTGAACCTGAATAACATAGTTGACGGCGAGGATGGCGATGGCAACATTGGATGCCACCACGGTGTAAAGTCCTTCGAGATCGTCCAGGTCCAACAAGGGCGGGAAGTTGAGAGTGCTCGCTCGATAGGTGATCCAAAACAACGCTGGCACAACAATCGTTGTCTGATGAAAAACAGTTACTCCTCAGGGTACACCGAAATAAAAGAAACAGCATACGCAGATGAACGTGCGCTTGTTTGAGACAAATGCAGACAGAATGGGCAGGTTGACGTTGCAGCCGTACGCGGTGAGTGAAAAAAGATGCGTGTGGAGAAACAGCGAATGCACCGCCAGCTTGACAACGTACACCCATATCAGCACATCCCTGCCAGCAGTCCGTTTTTAGCAACAGAAAAAAAATGCTAGTTTGGTACCCGGCAGTCGTCGGCTCTATTTTGCTAGTGTCCACTTGGTGGAACAGGCCGTACACGACGAGCAGGGTTCCAAAGTCGAGCAGAAACTGCAAACCGAAATTTATTTTTTCTGTTTTTGGCGCACGCCCGCACGTACCGACGTAAACGAGCAGGCCGCCACGTCAAACATCGACTTGATAGCATAAAACGACATGGACATGGCAATGAAGGAGCGAATCAAACGGGACCGCGCTTCATCGACCGAGCACGGAGTGGCCGGCGCCAGAGCCCACGCAAGGAGTGTGTGCGCGTCCTTCGTAAGGCGACAATGCATTGCTCAGGAAGTGTCTCGGCCAAGACGAAGGAAAGAAGGGGAAAAAAAAACTTTTGCCGCCCGTATGTCCCCCGATCACGGCCCGATCCGCACACATTGCTTGAGGCTGCAGGTGGTCTCGGGACACACCGGCGAGGTAGCGCTGGGCCGTGAACTGTCACTTTTTCGAAAAACAAAAAATGGCTGGTGCGAAACGCCAAAAGAAAAAAAAACAAACTGAACTCTGCGGCGACAAATAGTCCCTCCCGAAGACATCATCTATGAGCTGCAGCAAAAGATCCGCAAGGGCAGTACGCATTTGGATCGCGTAGTGGCCGGAACTCCTCGCAACGTACAAATGCCGCGATTGTTTTTCTTTCTTTGTAATGTTTTTTTTTCCTTTTTCTTTTTTTTTTTTTTTTTGGCAGGCCCAGGGGGCATCCCCCGCGGTGGCTCCGCCGCCCGCCCGCAAGTTCAAGTGGAGCACAACAGCGGACGATGTGTACAAGTTTAACCCCGCAACAGCGACAGCCCTGGAAAACATCGATGCACCCATCGATTGGACCGCCCTCAAGGGCGTCGATAAGTCCGATGATGGCGCCGAGGGCGTGTTCTTCGCAGAGCTGGTGGCGGGTGTCGTCGTGCTCAAGGCATCGCGATCGGTCGGCTCCGAGTTGTTCTGCTCCTTGTTGAAGGCGTACGTGGACGTGTACGCGCCCCCCGTTCGCGTCATCCGGTATTTCTAGATGAGGCTATCCGTCTAGCATACTCACACCTGCCTTTTTTTTTTTTCCAGAACAGAGTCAGAGGAAGGGCACGCCCTGTTGAACGCAGTGAAGAAGGCTGACCGAACAGGGCGTGCGATGATGACTTTGTTTGACATGGCCTACATTGTCGTCATGGGCTATGTCGCCCACGCGCAGACATTTGCCCAGCTCCGATCGGTCAACACGGACCTGTATCTCACCCCCAAGTCGTTTCGACAACTCGGTGCTCTCCTCGCGGTGGACATTCTCGTGAACAATGGGTTTGTCGTTGACAATCTTCGCGGGGAAATAACCACGTTTCCTCTGAAATAGTGACCGCCTCCCGTGTGCACTCTGGGACAACCCTGGCAATGCTGGCAACGTCCTCCTCTGCGACGACCAGGTTGTGGCGATCGACTCTCAGATCAGTGCAATCAATACCATGGCCCACCCAGAGAGGTTTGAGGCCTACAAGGAAGGGGTCCGCAAGATGCTCGTGCAAGTCCTAGATGCAAAATCAACCGATCCTTTCTCTGGCATTCGCGGCCTGGTCGTTACCAACGCTCAGGTCGACATTGGTGACGCTGGCCTGTCAAGTGTAAAAAAGAAAAAAAAAAAAAGCACTGCCCCTCTTTTTATAATTTTCTTGGGGGGGTGAAAACAGGTTCGTGATGGCTTTGTCGAGACGATCAAGCTGTGTGCCCAAAAGCAGGATGAGCTTGTTGGAACCATCATGTCATGGCGCGACACCCTTCTGCAGTTCCAACCCCCTCTCGTCCAAATCGGCAACGTCAACGTCGATTTCGTCTCTGGGATTTTGTCTTTGTACGCTGCCCACTTTAGCTCGTGAGGAGGTTTTCTTTTTTTTTTTTTTCGTTTTGTCGAGAGGGTAAAAAAAAAGAGAGAATGGAGACTGTAACCATCGATATATATTTTTCGTAGCACAAAGGGGAATAAAACAAACTCAGGTCACCCTCACAACTGACCCTGGCGAGAGAGATAGTAGTAACTCTGGAGGAATGACTTGGTCGAAGGAGGGGTGGCGCCGAGAGTGACCTCGCAAAACTCGGGATCGGTGGCGACGCCGCAAAAGACGTTGCTCCACATGTAGAACTCCATCTTGTCCAGCCAGATCGTCGGCGGGGTGACCGGGACAAACGAGCGCGGTCCCACGAGCAAGCATGTGTACCCAAAGCCATGGAGGCGCGTCACAACAGTGTGGAGGCGTTTGCGCAGCTTGTCCTCCTCAGAGGCCTGCTGGACCGACGTGCGCCAGACGTGGTTGTACTCAAAGACGATAAACTTGATCCGGTGGTCCCGGAGCTGCTGCGTCGCACCCTCGAGAACGTCAGGATCAAAGCCCTCTGGAGACAGGAAAAAAAAAAAAAAAAGAAGTTTTTTTTTAGAACACAGCAAAAAGAAAAAAAAAATTGGGGGGAAGCACACCAGTGTCAATCTTCAGGAAGAACGGCATGAGGTCGGAAAGGCCAAAGTCGGGGCTGCTAAAGATGTGATCAATTGTCGTGACGTTGACGGTTATGGGCCGTTGGATGCCCTCGGGCTTGAAAAGGGCAGACGTCTCGCTGCCGGGGACGCTTATGAAGAAGCTGGCCTGTCCGATCTGCGAGCTGACGGCGTACGGATGGAGCTCCCAGCCGAGGCGTGGCCAGCGTCCTTCCTCGGCCTCCTTCATGCACAAGTCAAAGTTGCCTGGGTCGGGTTCGAATGCGACAATCTTGATGGGCGAGCGGCCGTTGGCGCCGCAGATATCGAGCGCAAGCGGCCCGCGGTACTCGATCACGTCCTTGACCAGCTTGCGGCAGTCGGCGTTGTTGAAAGCACGTTGGAGGGTGAGAGACGTCTGGCCCACGTTGGCGCCGATATCCACGGCAAATACTTTGCTAGTGTCAAAGCGATGCAGAATCGACGCCACAATCCACGACACCGCATCCGTGTCTAGCTCGCCGCGCATGTACACGTGCGCATCGAGATAGTACTGCAGCTCCTTCTCGAGCTCTGCGCGCCATGCCATCGCATCTGTTGTCAACATCCCCAGTGCCTCTTCAGACAATTGGCAGCTCGCGCGGCACACGCACGGGGCCTGCTTTGGTTGCTGCTTCTTGCGTGTTAGTAGGAGTGATGAAAAAAAACGTGACGAGAAAAAGAATGTACATAGCGAGCAAAGCGACTGTCCAACTCGCTCTCCCCCTGCACGAGCTCCTCGGCTCGCTTGGTGCTCATCGTCGTCCCCTGTCCGTCATCCGTAGCAGTATCGCTCCTCGTAGCGCTGTAGATCACAGCGCCCGCTATCGCGCCCAGCACCACACCGAGCAGGATAGTGTTGGGTCGCATACTGCTGTAAAATGGCGCCCGCGACACGTGCCCAAAGTTTTCAACGCGTTTGCAAATGGCTGCTGCTCCCGTCGCGTACCTCTTGGCCGTGCCGAATCCGACAGGCTCGGTACGTTTTGCAAACATACAGCAACATTACGAAAAAGGAGAAGGCGGGAACTAGGAGTTTGCGGTGAAATCTAAATGACCTCTCTTTCTTCCTTTTTTTTTTTTTTTTCCCGTGCATTCGACCCCCAACCAAAAAAAAAACGTAGGCGTTTGGCCAAGTCGACAGCAAGGTGCGCGAGAATGCGTCCACCTCCAAGTTTCTGCTTCCCGAACTCAAGGTAATTCAACTCCTCTTCTTTCGTCTCCTCATCCTTTTTTTTTTTTGACGCTCGTTTGCACAACACACAAAAACCGTGCAGGTCGGAACGCTCGATTCGCTCATGCAGCTCTCGGACGACATGGTCAAGATGGACGCGTTTGGCGAGGGTGTGGTGAACAAACTCGCAAGCACGCTCATGGTCCTCTTTGACCGCGACGAGGAAAAGGTCAAGGCAAACCTCACGGCCAACTCTGGTATTTTGTGGTCTGTCTTGCTCGTTTTTCTAAACACGGTTGCTTTCGCTAGCCCAACTCGACTCGTACCTGCAAAACTTCCAATGGGACATGGCCAAGTTTGCGGTGAAGAACAATGTGCGCGACCTCGTCGACATCATTGCAAAGAACTTGAGCCAAATCGACACAGAGCTCAAGTCCAAGCTCTCTGACTACAACGCACTCAAGACCAACGTGACCAACATTGAGCGAAAGCAGACGTATCCCTCTCTTTTTTTTTAAAAAATTCTTTTTTCGTTCGTTGACCTTGCTTCCGATTTGCAGAGGCAACCTCCTGACAAAGTCGCTCGGTGACATCGTATCCAAGGACGATTTTGTCATTGACTCTGAGTACCTCACGACCATCCTCGTTGTCGTCCCCAAGTACCTCTACAAGGAGTGGCAGGCAATCTACGAGACTGGTACGACAATAGCGACCTCGAAAATCAAAGCATAAGAAGAAAAAATAAACAATTTATATTTTTTTCTGCAGGCTTGACGCAGTACGTTGTCCCGCGGTCGTCCAACAAGATCTCGGAGGACCCAGACTACGGTCTGTTCAACGTGACGCTGTTTAAACGATCGGTCGACGAGTTCAAGCAAAAGGCAAGAGAAAATCGCTTCATCGTGCGCGACTTTGAGTTCAAGGAGACCGATATCGAAAACGAGAAGAAGGAGCGCACCGAGCTTGGCAACAAGCTCAAGAAACAACTGGTTCGCAAAAAAAAAAAAATAAAAAAAAATTTCTTTATGTACTAAACTAAACCCACACCCTTTTTTGTAAGGCCTCACTTCAACGCTGGTCCAAGACAACCTTTGACGAGGCCTTTGTTTCGTGGATCCACCTCAAGGCACTGCGATTGCACGTCGAGTCGGTCCTGCGCTACGGTCTCCCAATCAACTATGTTGCCGCGATCGTCAAGCCAAAGCTCAAGTACGAGAAAAAAGTCAAGGACTCGCTCGTCTCTGCGTTTGCCCACCTCGGCGGGGCTGGTGGTGTCGACCAGGTAATTGAGGAAACGGAGACTGTTTTTTTTTTTTTTTAAAAAAAAACCAAAAAAAAAATGTACGTTTGCAGCTGGACGACACTCCCACGGGACAAGAGTACTATCCATTCGTATTTTTCCAACTAAATCTGGACCTGATCAAGTAAACAAAAAAAGTTATTTAACAAGGCTTGTCCTTTTTCAGGTTGTCATCTCGTATTCTCCTTTTTTTTTTTTTTTCCTTCTCCTCCTCCTCTGGTTTCTCGTCAACTTTCCCGTCATCAGTTTCCATCATAGAATTTTTTTATTTTTTTGTGGTACAAAGTTTTTTCACTGTTGCAATTGACCGGAAAGTGCGTGCACAATGCGATCCATTGCGTTTTGACTTTCGTCCTTCAGTTGTCTGGCCATCGTGACGAGTGTTGCGCTGCCACAGAGCGATCGGGCCTGTGCGATCGCCTGGCCGACCATCAGTTCCACTTGTTGGTCACTTCCCCTGCTCAAGAGTGCTTCCAGTGGCGGTAGGCGCGATCCAATCCCAAGGCTAACAACCCTGGATGCCCAGTCGTGCTGGTCAAAGTGGAAGGGAACGATTATTTGCGGGATGCCCAGACGAGCGGCAGCAGCAACCGTTCCGGCACCGCCAGCGTGAATAACCATCGTGCACGTGGAAAAAACCTCGTCCAAGTTGACCACGCCGTTCATAAACTCAACGCCAAGCTTGGCGGCTGCACTGGAGAGGACGCCGCCTGTGGCCAGAGTCGAGTGGCACAGGAGCGATCCCGCAGTCCGCTGAAGCACGGCGAGAAATGCGACAGCGATATCCAAGTCCAGCAAGCCAAGCCCCTCGATCGAACCAAACCCGATGTAGACGTCACGTACCCTGTCAAACATTTCGTCCAGAGGGGCCGAGGGACTGCCAGTCATGTGCACATGGGCGCCCTCGGGCACAGCTGCGAGTTCCTCGGGCAATAGCAAAAGAGGAGAGACCAGCGAGAGCAAGCGGACCGGAGAGATACAAGCAGGCACTTGCCGCCCGTTGGATGTGGCGACGAAAGGACTAGGCGCAAGTCCCAGCCGCCGAGCTCGCCAGTCACCGTGGTCGTCTAGGAGGACCCGCCAGAGCCACACCTCCAGGTCTGCCCAGCACCAGACGGCGTTTGCGCCTTGATACGCCCCCTTGTCGAGCTCTGCGGCAACATCGGGCATGGCATCGCGTATCTCTTGAAGCAGACCCCGCACAGGGAGCATCGCCGCTGGCGGCGTTGGCGGCCAGAACGTCGTCACTGCAACCGCGTTGATACCGAGCGACTCGGCGATCGCCAGACCTTCCAACGCAAACAGATTGAAAACAATCCCGTCAAGCGGCACCGCGCGCTCGCACGCCGCCACCAATGACTCGCGCTCTTGGTCCCGCACAGCGCTCTTGTCATTCGACGCACACTGCGTGCTGGCCACTGTGCCCCACTCCCATCCAGCACACACATCTCTGCTGTCGTCGTGCAAATCAGCGTGTGTCACAAACACAATTTGACAGCCGGGAGTCACACCACATAGGTGCCGAGCAATGCCTACCAGAGGGGCGACATCGCCCCGGGTGCCGAGAGCGAGGAAAGCCACACGCATTCGTTCAGTTTTCAGTTGTTTTTTTTCAATTCAATTTACTTGATTTTTTATCAGTTTTTTTTGTCGCAACACAGTTTTTTTGGGCAAGCACGACAGGGATTTGAGCGACCGCCCGGTAAGCATGGTTGCAGTAAGTCTTGCACGGACTTCCAGCTGAAAAACAGCGTGTGGGCATTTCGTTGTTTTCAAGGATATATCCATGCGTTTTGGTATAAACGCGAAAAGAAAAGCGACGCCAACGATGCGTCCTAAATAAACCGACGATGCAGCTTGTGGGACCTCAAAATCCAATTAGTATTTTTGCAGCCACTGGATCTTGCGGATCACCGCCAAAACAGAAGGTCGATCGAGGTCTTGGCATTGCCAGGACAGGCGCAGCAGAACGTCCGCGCCAACCAACCGAATAAAATTTTTTTCTGGGTGGCACATTATTAAAAATGGCCCCGCCCATCCCGTCGGTCAGTCGCGGTTGCGTTCTCGCCTGAGTCCTAAACGAAGTGCTTAGGTCTTGCCGATGGCCACGTTGCAGCTAGCGACGGTGGACCATCTGCTCGGGGGCCACGAGCGCGACTTGTCAGCGTTGCCGCTGGGGGCCATGGACGACCGTCACTTTCTCGGTGTGTTGGGAAAGCAAAACCCTTTGCCAAAGTTAACACTCGTCTGCCCCCGTTGCTAGAACACACGTGTCCCCCGTCGTTCCCCGAGCCCAACAAGCCGACGACTCTGCAAGAGGCGGCCCGGCTGTTCCAGGTTTGTCCTGCTTTTTGGTCTCTGCTTTGACTCTGTGCACCATTTTGCAAAAACAGACCGACGTCGCGTTTGGGCACCCCGAGAGACAAAATATCTGGCCCCTCGTGGACGCGCCTGTTGGCGTGATCGACAGCTCTGCTGACGCCGAGGAACTTGCACGGCAGCGTCAAGGAATGCTCACATTCGTCGGATCGCTGATGGACTCGGCCTCGGCCGACTTTCACAGGAGTAACGTTGGCAGGAGTGTATCGTCGTTGTCTTATGCATGTCCTGCCAAAGCAGTTTTCAGCGAATTTGTCGAACATCTCACAGCGGACATCGCTAATCTCGAAGGAGCCGCGTCCGGCGGTGCGGGGAGGGCCTCGTCCTCGCCGTCGTCCGCAGACCTTTTGTAACAGAACGTTGAAAGAAAATTATTTCCAATGGCCTTCCCTTGTCTCAGGCACAAGGCTTTAACGGGGTCGCCACCGGTCAAGCCGGGAGATATCGCAATTCAACTGTGCATCAGTGTTTTCATCCCCCTTATTCGGTGTGTGTCGGTTGATTATCTCGTGTATTGATTTCCGTTTGCGCAGATCGATGTCCAATGCAGATCCCTCGCTCTACTCGCCATCTCTGGACGCGCTGAGCACGCTCATCAAGCCATTGGCTCCCCTATCTCTAAAGGACGAGCGTACAGAGGTTTTGGACGCGCTGCTGCAGTTTCTCCTGAGCGTCATCTCAGAGTCCAGCCACATCTCTGTCGAGTACCGTGAAATAGTATGCCATCCCAGCTCCGTTTTTTTTTTTTCTTTCTTCCCATTTCAAATGTCTAATAATGCCTTCAAACAACGTCAGGTGCTCTCTTTGCTCGTTCGGCTGGCAACAGTCACGGGCAAGTGGTCTTTTTGGTTGGCCCTATTGTCGACCAATACGCTCGAAAAGAACCGCACCATTCTTTCACACTCCCTGCTATCGACAGTTGTTTCATCGCTCGAAAGCACGTTTCCCTTTCCCACTGCGACGGTAACTATCATCCAAGCGTGACAACAGCCAATAGTTTCGTCTTGAGTAGAACATCCGACGAGCCTTGGCATCAAAGGCCACCCACCTCGTCCTCGACCCTGCGGCGCAGAAAGCACTAGCAGCCGGAGTTGTTGGCGAGCAACCATTGCCAATGTCGTTTGCAATCAATGATCCCTACATGTACCTCGTCAAGGGCTCTGTCTTGCTCAAGATTGGCTTGGGGCCTCTAAGGTATCCCCCCCAATCAGATCATTGAAAACCAGGCGTCCCTGACGGCTGCTTTAAAGATCCGTTAACAATACACTGCCCGGCCGCGTGTACGGCTCCACATCGGTAGTCGAAGCTGCAACAGGGGGGCCCTGGGTCGTATACCAGAGTGGTCTCGTTTTTGTCGGCTCTTACGCTACGGATGACTACAAAGTTTACAACGCGGACACCCTCAAGCTCGTCCACCAAGACAAGCTGCCTGCATGCCCTGGCCAGGTCGCTCACATTATTTCCAACGGCCGTCAAATTATCCGAGTATACGCAAAGAAGCTCGACACGTCGACGCAAAATGCCGCGGCAGTCGAGGCGACAGTTCCCTCCGAAACAACAGAGCCCCCGGTAAAGACAACGGCCCCCTCCGAAACAACAGAGCCCCCGGTAAAGACAACGGCCCCCTCCGAAACAGCACCGGCTGCCCAGCAAAAACAGAGTCTGTTTGTGGATGTGCTCTCGGGTCCACGCTTGAAGCTGCAGGCAAGGGTCCAGCTTGCTGAGCCCAACGTCAATCAGCTGCCAGTTATTCAAGGCCATTGGCTCGCTGATAACATGACGCTGATCCATGTGCGCCAAAGTTCTGTATTGCAGCAACAACTGGAGCAGTACTATGTTGGCGGCAAGCACCCGTCCATCTCGAATCCGCAGTACGCACAATCGGTTTGATGCACTCCTAAGTTGCTGTGCGTTTTTGTAGGGCCGAAATATTCGCCTGGAGCCTCTCGTCGGGCGCTGTCCTGACGAACGAGCAGTCGGTCTCCACGTTGTCGGCGTCACTATTCAACGCCCAAGGGTCACGACTGACTCAGGACTGCAGGACAGGCGATCTCTGGCTTGGGGCTAGCACGTGCAATATTTTTCAAGCTCTGGAATCGTTCTGGGAGGTGTGTCTTGCGCATTTTCCCGTTTCGTTTTCACAATTCCGTCGAGTAGAAGGATTCGCTCAACATGTCATTCCTCTTTTCTGGCTTTGGGGTGAATTCCAAGATGGATCTGGAGTCGTCAGCTTTTCTGGCTGATCTGGACCCGCTCAATGTTTTAATGTCCTGGTATTAAAAAAGAAAACGTTTTCTTCTTTATTTTTATTATTCCCATTCACCCACCCCCTTTGTTCAGCGAGGGCTACAATGTAGATAGCACGGCGATAGCCCCCACCGAAAAGCTCATCCAAGCATACCACATATCTGCCGCTTGGCCCTCAACAGTTTTGGCGCTACTCTTGACAAAGACGTTCCGCGGCAACCACGACAACAAGCCTGCCGAGGCCCACTTTGCCATCCTGACTAGCCTTCTGCACGGCTACTGGGACCGTCTTGTGCTTGCAAAGGATGGTTCGTTTTCCTTTTTCGTTACTACCATTTATTATTATTCCTTTTTTTTTTCTCTCTAAAAAAAGTGAACACGAGCGACCCTGACGTACGACTGTGCATGTTTAACGTCGTCATGAGTTTGTCTTTGCTGCAGTACGTTTTACCTCTACTTTTTTTTTTTCCCTTTTTTTTTTAATGCTAAAAGTGGCACTGCAGCTCCTTGTTGAAATCCATGCACACCCAGCCGTCGTCAACCAGTAACAAATCCATCGTTCCCTCGCCCGCGGAGCTCGAGGCAGCAAAAACCAACGCGCTTTGGTTTACCGAACCTTCTGAAAACCCCTCGCAGCTCAAGTCCCTCGCGAATCTTCTCTGGCTCATCGTCAGGTTTGATTGTTTCCATTTCCACCTTTGACAACGCATGCACAGTCACGACGGTAAAGACTCGCCCAATCTCCGCGACTTTTTCCCTTTCGCGCGCGAGTGTGCGGCCGAGACCTTTGTCATTGCCCGCGACTTCCTTTACCCAATCGACCAGTCCTTCAAGGCCTTCTTGAAAATTCTGCTGTTTGATGGCAATGACTGGTACAAGCACCCACTGGGGTTTTTTCAAATTTATAATTTATTGAGTAGGTCCAACGAGCTCGCCGCTTGTTTCTTTCGCCAGGCCCCGTTCGATACGACCCTGATGAGTGTTTGTTCGGAGCAAGAAGTCACGGGCAAACTGGTCTCTGCCCTCTTTGTGGTAAAACTCTTTTTTTTTTTTTGTCATGCAGTTCTTCCCATTTTTTAAAATTTGTCTTTGCAGGAGTCGGAAAAGAATTATGCGACTGCCTTTCAAGCTGACGGCGCTTCTTCGATTGTTACATCGACTCGCTTGACCAACCAGGAGAATGCGTTGCGGCAAACTCTGTGGGCCATTTGGCACTCGGTTTTTAAAACCCTCTCCAGCGACAAGAACCCTGCTTCGAGCGATGTCAACGTCAAGCTGAGCCAGTTTTGTTCGCTTGCCGACCAGCTGCTTGCGGGCACGATTGATCGCGTGCTCGCTCCTCTTGCGGCTGCTGCCTCGTCAGAGAAGATGGTGAACGTTGACCTCTTTTGGCAGACATCTCCAGTATGCACTCTACAAAAAACTAAGTCACAAAAAAACAAAAAATAAAAAATTTTTTGGTAGGCCCGGTGGATCCTCCCGGAAGTCACAGCGATGATAAGTTCTCTCAAACCGTCGTCCAAGCCGTGGCTCTATCGCAGCCTGTACTCGGGGTCGATCGTCCCGCGTCTGCTCACTGCGTTGCAAAGCCTCCAAAGCCTCGCGCTATTAAGCGACTCTGTGGAGCTTCGAGTCATCGACGACGCCAGTGCCGACATTGTCCTTGTTCAGTCCGCGCACCCTACGCCTTCGTTTGGCCAGGAGGGCCTTTTCCATATCGGCTTCAAAGATTCGCCGTATCTGATCGTACGAGTCGACCATCGCTCTTCAATGAGCTTGAGTACCTCCTACGGTGTCCCCGTTCGAGCTGCTCTTTACCGGCATCGCCACAGTGCAGACAATATGGTACTAAAATTTCTTTCTTGCTTCGTTTGGTCCTGAAAGGATTCCATCATTTTTCAAGCGCGTCCTGCTTGAAGGCAATTACGGTCTGGACGAGAGCAGCAATTTCATGACCTCGATTGTTCCCAACTCGTCAGTCGTGATCGAAACCAAGTATGGCGGTGTTTGTGTTTCCACAAGCAAAGTGAAAATTTATTTATTTTCAAAAAAATGACAGGCACTCAAACAGGCCCGCTCAACACTTTGGCTACGCTATCCTCGTCAAGAAACCGCTGAGCGGCCAGGTCTCCTTCCCCAAGTTTGTCGATCAGTCGCTTTTCGTTGTGGACGCGATTGCAGACGTGCTGACGCCCTTCGTCGACAACTCTGTCGCGAGTTCGCAGCAGGTGGCGACGGCCGAGTGGAGGTGGGTCATGTCACCCTTGTTTGCCTCGGTGGACTCTGTCCCGGCCACTCCCAGTCTGGTGAATGCCTCGCAAGGTCTTCCGATCTCACTGGCCCAGTTTGTGGACGATTTGCTGCTCCCGGAAGCTGGGACGGCGCCCGCGCGTCTCCTTGTGCTCATGGAAAACCAGCTTTCGCAACGGCAGCTCGCGCAGCTACCCCTACTCTCAAGGTCACTGCACGAGGGCGGGAGCTCGGCGCCCATGTCGCGGTCGGCCTCCTCTGAGAAGTTGACTGTGCCAGCAGCAGAGTTGGCAGAGCAGGCGTCCGTCTCAAAAGAAGACCAGGTCGCCCTCACCAAGATTGATTACGTGGGTCGCGCCTTCATGGCCCTGCTCATCAAGCACTTTGGCGATCCGCACAGTGTCCACGAGTGGTTTGATCAACTTCGTCCAGAGCTCGGCGACCCCGCAGCTTACGGCCACGCTTTGCCACCACTGTACGTGACGAGACAAAACAAATGGAGGATGATAACTTGCTCATTGTTCTTCAAAGGATGCCGGTCCCTCTGCTGGGCAAACCTCCTCTGGGTAAGCAAGCGTCTATTGCAGCTCCTTTGGCAGAAACAGAGGTGGACGCATCGTCCTCTGCCTCGTCGTCCGCCGCCGCACCTCACCACCACAGAGCTCGCCGCGTCGTGAGCGCAGCCGCCGAGATCGGGCCCGAGCTCCGTCACCTGTGGAAAGTTTACTTCTACTTTAAAGAGTCGGTGCTGAAAAAGCGATCGGTAGAGATATTTCTACATCGCTCCAGTTACTCACTACAGCCAATCCAGGAAATGTCGCACGAGAAACTGGCGAGCTATCTCGATCAAGTATCCAACCGGATTCTGCAGATGCTACAAGTCCCCCGTATCGCCCCCCTTGAAACCGTGCCGGCATCGGCTTCTACGCCCGCATCAATGCCGCCGTGCGTTCTATACATGTTTTCCCTCCCCGTTTTTTTGACGTCTGAAAAAAGCAGCCAACCCTCGTCCCCTAAAAAGCCGAGGTCCATATCGCGGAATACATCGGCCATGTTCAGTTCCACCGGATCGTCTGCCTCCCTCCTACGTGCCCTCACCAACAACATTGACGAGCAGTCTTCCTTGCCAATGCAAATGGCCCGATTTGTGCAGGACAACATTGACATTGTCCTGCTGTCAAGTCTGCTGCAGGAGCGCGGTTTCATTGGAGACATGCGCTCGTTTGCCCTCAATAGCCTTGCAGACCAGCTCTGCCGAGAGAACCTGTCGCTTGTTGACGAACACGTAAGAATAAAATTTTGTGTTTGTCTGTTTGTTTAGGCTTAATGTTTATTGCCCTCATCGTAGTTGCTCCTGCGTATCCTCAAGGCCCTCCCAGGAATTCCTGTGCGACCCATTTGGCCGCCTTCTGATGCCCTAAAAACTCATCTACCATGGACGTTGCCGTCTCCCGCCGACCAGCAATCGTATCATGCTGCGTATGAGGCGTCCCCTGGTGTCGCGTTCTATCTCGCAGGCATTTCTTGTGGCAGTGTGAACCTCCATTCAAAGTTGCATCGTTCTGCCCTGTCCCTTGCAACCGAGAGTCTTCGTCGTCTTGCTGGCAAAATCAACGCAAAGGTAAGCAAAATCTTTTTTTTTTAATTATTTTTAAATTCCTCCCTTGCTGCATTTAGACCGCATGCATTCTTCTCGATGTTTTGATGTGCCCCTGGCCGGTCAACGATATAGCGACTCTCTGCAAGCAAGGACTCATTGAAACTCTCCTCGCGGTTCAGCAGGACACAGAGCAAAGCCTGCTGACGAACATTGACGTGTTTGGGACGAGTTCAGACTCCAAGCTCCGTTGGTCTTTTGGCGTCCTTGATCGTGTCAGTGCACTGTTTCGCCATCTGTCGACGCTGCTCTTCTCGGTATATAAGCGGTTTAAACTAAATTTCGTGCTCATCTACCCTTTCAAGTCCCATCCCGAAAGTGCGCTTGTCATTGAAGAGTATCTCGGCAAACTTGTCGTAACCTGTGCAAAGTCGTTCTCGGACCAGGTCCAGGTGGCTCTCCGAGCCGCCAGTGATGCCAAGTACTGCTCGGTGTGGGACGAGTCTGTCAACGTCCAGCTGCAGTCTTTCTCGACAGGTTTTTTTTTTGTTTGTTTGCTTGCTATTTCAAAATATATTTAAAAGAGCAATATTAGCCTCAGCAATCGCCCAACTTTCTCAACGGTTTTGCTTGCACCGGATTGAACTGCTTTCCTTGCTGATTGATCGATCGCATCAATGCCGACTTTCTCCGTAAAAAAAGTATAAAAAATAGGTTTGATCTGAACCCTATTTTTCAGCGGCTTGGCTTTCATGACCAAAGTTGGCCAAATCTTTGACGATGCAGACATACTGCAGAGTGGGCTTGCGGTTCTGTTCTCTGGTAGCCGATTTATTATGTCACTTTTGGTTAAAATCGCTGCAATAGGGACCCTGTCGCCAAACGTCACGACGTTGAGTCTTCGTCTTTGTGCTTACTCCATCGCGCGCGGCAAGGATCTCGAGACTGCCCTGCCGCTGTCTGTTATGGTATGAAATTACACCACAGTTCTGTCTTTCTATTGCGTGCGTGCGTGTGGAATGGGGGTATGATGACCGGAAAGCATTGAGCCAAAGAACTTTTTTTTTTTTTTTTTTTTTTTTTTGGTTTTTTTTTTTTATTTTTTCTTTCTCCTTTTTTATTATTTTTATTATTTTAAAGGCGATGACCTGTCAACCTTTGCTATACATCAAAGGAAGACAACTTGATCAAATCTGACCCCATCATTTTGCATCCTACTTCTTTTCCGCTCATGCTCTCGACATTTTTTCTAAATGTAATTTAAAAAAATGCGCAGGAAAACGACACGCTTGTGCAACTCTTTCGAGAATCATGGGGTCATTTGTACAGCGTTTTTAAGAATGATGTCGAATCACCTTCAGCCCTGACCTGTCCCGTCTTTGTGCAATGGATGCTCGCTGCAATTGCATGTGCGTTTCGATATTTCCTTTTTTTTTTTCGTTCCTACTTTATTGACCTAAGCCAAAAAAAAAAAAAAAAAAAAAATTGTATTTTACATTTCGGGCCCTTCGTACATTGGTGTTTCTGTGACTGACACGAAGCCGGCATCGCGGGTCACGGAAGGCTTTGTAGAACCGACGCCACCCCGTACGATTAATCCTTTTTTTTCCTTCTTTCCACCTCTAAAAGAACGTAAACTTTTTTTAGACTTTCAAGGAACACAGGTTTGGAGCGGACATTCTCGACGGGTGCTTCAGCAAGAATTGATCTACTGGGCACGATCGATGCTGGGAACAGGTACCAAGGTTACGCCCTGGCGGAAGCTCTGGTTGGGGCTCGTGCAATCGTCGCTCGAGTTGGTCCCACCCATCGCGATACCTATGGTGGCTATGTTCCATGTCGAGGCAACTCTGCTCATCCTTGGCGGCTACAGCACCAGCATCGCCACGGGCAGTCAGGTTGCCCTGATGGATCAACGCCAGAAGGGCTTTTACGGTATAACCCCCGAGTTTTTTTTTCAAGTCTTTCCCCTTACGACATTGTTCTTGAACTCACAGAGTCGTTCGAGTCGTCGCTGAGCCACTCTTGGCCAACTGGAAACATTGTCATCGACGACTGCTTGGACATGTCGCCACCTGTAGGTTCAGTGAAATCTCTGACCGTTTTATTTACAAACAAATCGCTTTTTGTCGGCAGGTTCTCGTTCATGACCTCACTGATCTTCCAACTCACAGGCAAGACTCTGTACCTTCCACGGGTACCTCGTCGAGTTCCCGTTGCCCAATCCGTCTGTGGTCAAAGCTTTTGATCCATCCGATCGCCGACGTGCCCGCAGACCCCGACGCCTTTGAGCTTTCAGACGAGTGCGCGTTGACGATTGTCCTGCTGCTCAAGGGTATCTGCCTTGCTAGTAGTTTCCTTTTTTTAATTATTTATAAAACTACCCTTTTGTTGTTGTTGTTGTTGTTGTCTAGGCGAGCTCGTTCCTGGGTTCGTCCGAACCGCGCGTTGTCGCAGTGTCGCCGTCAAGGCCCTCGAAACTCTCTTGGCCAACCAAGTCTCCCTCAACTCGATGGTCCTCTGCCCTGGCTTCATGCCGGCTCTGACCGAACTTGCCGTTTCGAGCAAATGGGATGAGTCTCTCCTCAGTTGGAACCGTGCGCAGCGGTTTGACGGCGAACTTGTTGCGCGGTAACCTTTTCAAAATTTAAAATGCGGGAGGATAACTATGGTCAACTACAGGCACGAACTCCGGTTGGACCCTGTCCTGTTCCAGCTCAAGCAGATCACAACGTCCTCGAACATCGCCTCGCACAGCCTCCAAACGGATCCCGAAATTTTGCTGGGCCAAGGGAAGCAAGACGTGGTGGCACGCAGCAACACATCGGACAACGTTGGCACTGGTTTGTCGGAACTGGCACCCGCGCCCGATTCCGAGGCGGAAAATACTGAGGACGTTACGCCATTCCAAGTCGGCGATCGTTTGGAGGCAATCGACCGCAAGTACCCCACTCTCGTTTGCGTCGCACACGTCAAGGACATCCGCGCTGATGGATGGCTCCTCATTAGTTTTGACGGCTGGGACACGAGCGTATGCAAAATCCCTTTGTTGCACTGGTGGTTTGTTAATCTGTTGCCCTCCATAGTACGATTACTGGTGCAGCCCTAGGTCCAGTGACATTGCGGTCGTGGGAACCTGTTACGCCCTCAACTTGAAGCTCCAAGCACCCAAAAACTACTCGGACACTTTCATCTGGGATGTCTACCTGGAGTTTATCAAGGCGCGCGCGGCTCCTGCTACGTGTTTCCCGTTCCAAGGTGAGTTTTTCGTTTGTTTTGGTTTGTTCTTTAATTCTTTGTGTACGTAGGAATCGGTGCTGCTGCGGAACCAAAGCAGCATCTCAAAGTCTTCCAGGGTAATGAATAAATAGATCTCCTGATAAAACTAATGAAGGATCTTGAAGAATTTGTACGCAAAGTGAATAGCAACCTGCCCGTGAAGGAAGTTTTGCGCTACCATCCTCTGTGCTCTATGCTTTCGGTGCAAGAAATGGAGAAGCTGCCAAAGATTTTGCTCGCAAGCAACAGGTGGGGTGCGTTCACGGGCTCGGATGACACCGACCTTGTTATTGAAAGCGATGACGTCTCGGCCAACATACGCTCTTTGACAGATGCAAACAAGTCGTACGTTGCTGTTGTTTTTTTAATGTTTCTTTTGTGCCTTTTTTAAAAATAAAAAATAAAAAAAAACAGAAAAATATACGCCGTTCTCGGTAACAAGGACGTCTCCACGACTATGGCGTTCTACTATTTCGAAGTGACCATCGTGAACGCTCAATCGTCGACGATCAGTGTTGGCTTTTGCGAGGCTCGCCCCATGAGCTTGACGCTTGGCAACTACAAGGGAGCCTTCTTATACAACTCTGCAAGCGGCAAAAAGCTCATCGACTGCGAAAACATGCAGTACGGCAAGTCGTATTCCAAGCTCTTTTCGCTGGTACGCGTTTTTTTTTTTTTTTTTTCCCGCTGATTAAAAAACAAATCATCGCAGGGTGATCGTGTCGGTGCCGGTTTCTTTGGTTCTCCAGCAAAGCTTTTTTTCACCCTGAATGGCCAGATGTGCGGTGTTGCACACACATTCCCGTCGACGATTCCGCCCAAGTCGCTTTGCCCCTGTGTCTGCCTGTCGGCAGCCGGTATGCCCAAGGTTACCGTGAACTTTGGCCAGGTACTTGAATTAGACAATCTGCTTTTATCAAAAAAAAAATAAAAATAAAATATTTTTTTTATTCGCGACTTTACAGAAACCCTTCGCACTCGACATATCGTCGCTTCTCGTTCCAAACGTCCTTTCCAATCAACCGCAAGCGTCAAAGTTGAAAGGCAAGGGGTCTGCGCGGGCTATGCTTGTGCCATCAATCCCAATCGTTATCGCCTCCGAGCCCGACATAGCCCTCCCTTCTCAACCAGGAACTGAAACCGATGTCATCGCCCCTTGGTCAAACGAGTCGAACGATGACGATGGTGGTAGCGACGAGGACGGCTGGGAGACGATGAGCTCTGACGACGATGCAGGAAACGAAGACGACGGTGCAGGAAACGAAGACGACGGTGACGACAGAAACTGGGAGACAGATTCGCATGAGGTCAAGTCAACTCCAAAGGCAGCCCAAAACAAGCTGAAGAAGCGCCATGAGCGGGAGCCCACGGGAGACATTGTGGCCCAGTCGTTTGTCAACACCATCGCCGGCATTGGTGACGAAACCGACGAGGACGACGAATCATTCAAGAGCGACGACGATAACTCTCGCAGCTCAGACAGTGCAAACGAGGACGACGAGGACGACGACGATGAGGACGAAGACGACGATGAAGACGAGGACGAGGACGAAGACGAAGACGACAACGAAGACGAGGACGAGGACGACAACGAAGACGAAGACGAGGACGACAACGAAGACGAGGACGAGGACGACAACGAAGACGAGGACGACAACGAAGACGAGGACGAGGACGAGGACTATCATAGCCGCCGCCAACGCAGGAAGAAGAAGATTGACAATCTTGTCTTCTCCGACTTTTCTCATGTAAGAAGAAACGATTTGTTTTCTTTTTTTTAAAAAAAAAACTTTTTTCTCTTCATTTGTCGCAGTATCGAGTGGGCACAATTGTCAGGATCGTTCGTCCCGTCTATCAACTTCCAAACTCGTTCCTGTTGTCCTTCAGCGAAGCATCTCTGCGAACCGGCCTTTGCGGCAACACGGGCATTGTCCTCAAACCGGGCCCTACGACAGGAGAGCTGCTAGTCGGCATTTACATGGACGGGCTCTTTGTTCAAATTTGGATTCGTTTTGACCGCCTTCAAATCGTTGAAGTATGTAGACTTGCCTTTAATAAACTCGTAACTCTTGGTTTCTTCAAAGGACCATCTCCTCAACCCCAACTCGACCTTTGCATCCTTGGATGGCAACAACCGTCAGATCTCCGTCGAATTCAAGTCTCTCACCCTGGACGGCCTCGCTGATGAGATGAGCTGCCGTGGATCACTGTGCCTCCTTCTAGCTGTAAACAAATAAATGAATAAACTTTTTTGGGTGGGGGGGGGGGGTTTAATTTCATGCAAACGTAGATTTTGGAAAAAACATCTGGAAACCAAAGCGAACCAATTTTGCCGCTCTTTGCCTCCAGCACTGCCACTCCACCATTCGAAGCATGTCTGCAAGTGATCAGCTGTATGCCTCTTTTTATTATTATTTCCACTGAGTCTTTTTTGTTTGTTTGATAGCTATTGTTGGAATGGCCGTGCCCAGTCAACTCCTGGATGATGACAACGTTGCAGTCCTGGATGACGATTTCGAGTCGACCCTGAGGAACCGCGAGGAGCGTGGAACCTATTGGAGCAAGCTATTTGACCATGTCATGAACAGCTCTGTCGACCTCGACAAACTGTCGCAAGTATGCCATCTACAAAAAAAAGAAGAGTTTAAAAATATTAATTTTAAAATAAAATAAAAAAATTTTTTTTAGCATTCGTGGTCGGTCATGTCACGGGCATCTTTCTCGCTGCGTGCCCTTGCTGTTTGCAAAAGGACTTTCTTCAAAGCCTTCCAAGAAGCACAGATCAGGGAGGCCAAAGCAAAGGCGGCCAAGGCGACAACGGGCACCCTTCTCGCTCGCCAAATCGAGTCGTGCTTCGATTCAAAGGTGCCATATGATTTGTTTTTGTTTTTAAATAAATAAATAAAATCTCTTGTAGATGTCCTTCGTTGTTCACACTGCGACGCTCCCAACCTCGAGTGCCACCCGTTTCTGCAACGTGATGTTCCCCTGCCCAACGTATGCGTCCTTTTTTTAATGTGCGTATTTAACACAAACCCCCTGGTCCAGTGTCTCCATCGATGGCTACTCATTCTCCCCTGCAGCTCACATGATCCACATTGTTGCCGCAGAGAGGTCTGCTGTTTCTCTTGGTTTTGTATTTCTAATCCTCCATGCGCAGTGACATGGACTTTTCGCAAGATCGGGTGGTCATATTTGACTCGTCAAATGCGGCTATGAACACGTGGGCAAGGTCATGCACTGACAAGACCGACTTTTCCGACATGGTACAATAAACTCTTCTAATTTTATTTTATTTTTCTTATTGAAGAAACAAACCGTATGTAGTCCTTCAAGGATATTGCCCCTGTTATCGTCTTGGGTGCTGGCGGCTGGGACGTTTGGCCTGGCACACAACTACTTGCCTGCAAGGATCTTCGTGTGCTTGCGTGGAACCGATCCGGGAAGCTCAAGTTGACGCTTCGCCACGTCCCAGTTTCGGCGATCCCGCAGAAAAAGGCTGGCTCGCCCCCGCCCCGTCGAGTCGTCATCGGATTGTGGCTCCTCTTTACCGTCATGAACGATCCTCTTACGGCCAAGCCCATGAGTTCGTGCCTCTTCGACTCGCCCAGCTTGTTCAAAAATTTGAACTCTCTCGTCGAAGACTTTACGTCCTCGTTTTCGTTCAAGGGCCTGACGTACATGGTATTTACCACACACACACACACACACACACACCTTCTTTTTTGTTTGGATGTTTTCATGCACTCATTCACAAATCGACACAGGCTCTTTCAAGCTTTTTGCTTGCTGCTTTGCGATACTACAAGTCGATAGACAAGTCGGTTGTGGCTGCGTTCAGCATCACTGAAAAACTTGTGGTACGAAATTGTTAGTTCATTCAATTTTTGGGTCACTTTATGAACTTTTTTTTTTTTCCAATCAACAGCCGTCGGAGATGCTCTACCACGTGCTCGAAATGGTGGACCATTCTGTCGGCATGTATGTCCCTCTGACGCGAGACTACTGCCTTCTGGGTGCCATCCTTGACTATTCGTTGGCCATCATGCTTTGCATTCGTTTGGTACCAAAGTTTTAATAAATATATAATGGTAAACATAATTAATAAAATAAATTAAAAACAAGGATGTGGATCCCAGCAAGAAAGACGAACGGGGTGTTACTGTGAGCAAACTCGGCTTCAAGTGTATAATTTCGCAAGGTTTGCCACTCTCGTAATTTTCTTATTTTTTGGGGGTGGATAGGGCCAAAATCGGTCAAGCAGTCCGATCGAGACTTCCTCGAAGAGCGCTTCCTTGGCATCGAGTTGCTCTACCGTCTCGATTCCGGCCTCGGACCGTCAGACAAGGTTTTATTCCTCTTGAAATCGTTCAACTGACCATAGGGAATTTTGTTGTTGTTGTTGTTTTTCCCTTCAAAACAGATCCTTGAGACCATTATTGAGAAGACCTCGTCCATTGCCATTGTCGAGTCCAGCCACTCTTACACCAACTCTGTCTTCCAGGGCACGATTAGCAACCCGTTCGGGAACTCGTACGTCTCTTTTTTTTTTCCCTTGCATTTTGTAAATTTTTTTTTTTCTATTTTGTTTCATCTAGGACGGTGCTCACGTTCGACCCTCGATCGTCGACGTTTGACGGTGACAACCTGGTGATCACCTACTTGGACGAGAAGGGTGCCGAGACAACCATCCCCTTGTCGTTCAAAAAGTCTTTGGATCCGAAGAATGCCGTGGTTGTCAAAGTTCCGGCCAAGTCGTTTTCGTACAAGTTTTCCCCTGCTCCGCAGTTGGATAACAAGCACGTTCACGTTCAGGTTCGCTCCAAGATATCATTTCTTCCTTGGTTGCTCAATCTTTTGTCTTTCTTAGTGCGACCACTGCAACATGTACGTGCAAGGCATTCGTTACAAGTGCCTCTGCTGTGACAACTTTGACTTGTGCGAAAAGTGCATTCAAGGTATGGCACTTGCTTTCACCTACGAGTGTGTGTGTGTGTGTTGACAAAGGCATAACAATCGCTCTCATGCAGATGCGGATAGGTGTCACAGTGCCAGTCATGTCTTCCTTCACATCAAGCGACCGGTCCCTTCCGGCGCGCTTTCGTACTATTCTCTCGACAGCCCCTATTCCAGTACCAACACTGCCTCCGAGGCTGCAGCTGCGGCTACGACGACTCAGGTGGTATCAACCGCTGCCATCCTCGGAGTAGTTGAGGCCACTCCGTCAACGGCAACATCACTTGAGGCCACATCGTCAACAGTACCTGGTGCCATGGTGAGACTGCGTGAAAAGCCTTGCGACCGCTGCAACGCGCCCATCTTTGACCTGGCATGGACATGTGCACTTTGGTATGATGGTCTTCCCGTTTTGTTGTAGTAATTTTCTCGATCCAGCCCCTCCAAGTACACCGTTTGCGACGACTGCTTTGAGTGGGACGATCACCCGTTGGACCATATGTTCGTGCGTCTGAACAAGCCCTTTGACTTTGACGAGCAAAAGTTTCGCGGCGGTAACCACAAAACAAAACAAAAAAAACCACAAAAAAACTGTGTTGTTTTCTAAAAACTTTTTGTTGTTGTTGTTGTTTTTGGCAGCGCTCGTCAACAATAATCCGTACAACTCAACTCGTGATGGATCCCAGTTGATGTGGGGCTGGCGTTTCCGGGCGACCGCGAGTGCTGACTCGAACCAGTTTGCGCGCCTGGACTTTGTGAACTCGCGGAAAGGCGACATGGCACACGTTCAGGGCTGGGATCGCAACCGCTTGCAGCTTGCTGTGCAGCTTGTCGACTATTTGGATGGCTTCCTCAAGGACGTGACGAGCTACGATTGCTTTCCCGATGTTGACGTCGAGATGATTATGAAGCTGCCCGAGTTTGAGGCGTTCTGTCGCCGCAGCGAGCTTCTGACTGCCGCAGCGACCAAGGATATCGAGATCCTCCTTAGCATCATCGTGTTTATCAACAGTGAGCTGTTCAAGGTGCTCGTGGAACTCCCCCCCAGCAGCTATTACTTGCGCGGCTCATTTGGCAGTCTCATCCGATCTTACAAGGTATCGTCTGTTTTTTCGACTACATAGTCTTTTAACTCTCTTTTTTTTTTTTCTTTTTCTTTTTGGAAGGCCCTTCTGGTCGACTTCAACAAGACCCGCATTGTATCAAAGTACATCGAGTCTCACCAGCGGCAGCAAATCAACTGCAAGAGTGTCTACATTGACCGCCAGGCCAAGTTTATCAATGGTCGCGACTGGTATTTAAAATAAATTAAAAAAAAAAAGATTAAAGGGAAAAACTCACCCTCTCCTCCTCCCTTGCAGTATCTTCATGCAACTCTATCGCCAACTCCGCCGAGTGAACGTCAATCGCCTTCGCCAAGACGAACAAGCTTGGGCTGTGCGACTCAAGCACGAAGGCGCCGAGGATGCCGGCGGACCATATCGAGAGTCGATTGCTCTCCTCAGCGGCGATCTGCAGTCGTCCCGTGTGTCTCTGTTTTTGCCATGCCCAAATACCCGTGATGGCAACGGCGAGAATCGTGACACGTGGATCCCCAATCCCCAAGCAACCTCGGAGGATGAGCTCCAGCAGTTCAAATTTCTGGGCATGGTGATGGGACTCGCGCTCTTCTCCAAGAGCTCGGTAGAGCTGAACCTGCCTCCGTTCGTGTGGAAACGTCTCGTGGGCTCTGACGTTACCGAGGCAGACATTGAGGCGTTTGACACCCACTTTGTCAAGACGACTCTCAAGACCCTCCGAGGTAATTGAAAATTGCTTTTGACCGTCTAACCAAAAAAAAAAAAAAAAATAAAATAATTTTTTTTTGAAGATCCTGAATCGGTTGGAATCAACGAGAGCCTCTTCGGCAACAGTATCTTCAATACATTTGTCGTCACGTCTGCATCTGGTGTGCAAGTTCCGCTGATACCAAATGGTGACGCCGTTGACATCACTTGGAGAAACCGACATGAGTACTGCAAACTGGCCCTCCAGTACCGTCTACACGAATTTGACGTCCAAATCGAAGCCATGCGCCTGGGACTTTTCCAGGTATTGCTTGTAATTTTGTGTGCTTTTCGTTCAACTTTTTTTCGGAAAAATTCAGATTATCTCGGAGCACATCGTCGGTCTCCTCGACTGGCAGGGCTTTGAGAGCCGTGTGTGTGGTCTCAAGGACTTTGACGTTGCCACTCTTAAGAAAAATACCATCTTTGTCGGCGTCACCGGCGACGAGCCCCACGTCGCCTATTTGTGGGAGACTCTCGAATCGGTACTCGTTTCCCTGTCAAAGAAATTTCGTGAATTTAAATACGTGAGGGTATTAAAGATGACACCTGCCGAACGATGCGCCTTCTTGCGCTTTGTTTGGGGCCGCTCGCGTCTGCCTGCCAACACTCACGAATACGATCGGAAATTCGAAATTCACTCTTTTTTCGCATTCAACGGCAAGGTACAACGAAATTTAAAATTCTTTATGTTTTACGTTTACCTTTTTCTTTCTCTTTTTTTTTTTTTTTTTTTTCTTTTGGCTCAAAAGGACGAGCCCGACAAGATGCTCCCGGCAGCACACACATGTTTCTTTTCTCTTGACCTCCCGTCCTACACGTCCGCCAAGATCCTGAAGGAAAAACTTCTCTACGCGATCAACGAATGCCTCGTCATCGACACCGACTACCTGCCCGAGGAGGAGGGCAGCGATCGTCGTCGCGGCTTTGAACGTGCTCAAGAGGATTACGAGTGGGACGACGCATACTAAAAAAGAATAAGTTTGTATATATTTATAGTTTGTTTCGTTGTAAGTACAAAAAACAGAAGAAAAAAAAACGGCACGTTCAGTTGTTATCGTCAATATTTTCGTAAACGGATAAAAGTCGATCGGAAAGCTCGCGTTGCGCCTCGGCGCCGTCTAAGACAGAATTAAACTGGGGCATTTGCCTAATAGGGACGGATCGCGCGGTCGTTGCCACGCTTTTGATCCATGGCGCAAGGTCTGCACTGCATCGGAGCCGCGTAATCCCACCCGTCGCTTTTACTTTTTTTTTTTAATTATTTATTTTAATTTCCATTAATATTTTTTATTTTTTACTATCTTTACCTCGGTAAGAAGGATGGGAAGCGGAAAGAGCTTCTTCGCTGGAAGATCGCACTTTTCCGTCCTCGTTGCAGCGAGGCCACAAAAAGTTGGGGAAAGACTCGGGCAAGAGCCACGACGCCGGATTACTAGCACTACAAATGGCATTAACCAAGAGGGTCTCAGGTTTCGGTGTGCGTTACCATCTTCGATCGTACGTGGGCTCTTGCAATGTCAGGGCTCGGTGCAATAGATCGACCGGCGTCTTGGTGTCTGCTAGCGGCTTCCAGTCGATCGACCGGAGCTGCGGTGTTCGAAGGATCGATCGGTCAAGAGAAACGGTCGAGGATGGGAACAAAGGCATGGCAGAGCCGAGTCCTCGCATGAACAGGGTCTCACCAAAGAGGTGGTACGGACGCTGCCGCGAGGGTGCGAGTCTGGCCGGTGAAAAGTCGATCGGCGTATACGAATCGTTCAGGAGGATCTTCTGAACCGTCGATTCAAGCGAAGTGGGAAGGCCGAGGCTGAGGGACACCAGCTTGGATTGGATGATTGGCGCGAGGGCGGCGTGGATTGACTGGACTTGGGAGACCATTCTAAGATAAAACAAAAATATGATTGTCTTAATTCAAGGATTGGAGCAGAGCGCAAGCCCCACTACCGATAGGGCATTGTTGCACAGTCGATCGCGGCGGCCATGAGGGCACTCGTGTGATACGGGAGTGTTGGCTTGTACGACGACGAGGGGCCAAATCCAACCGGCACGTCGGCAGGGGCAAACATCGGGATGACGACGGCTTCGTGTTCAAAGTAAGCGTCGAGGGCGAGGGCGCGGTTGAGGGTCATCCTATTTTCGTCACTCATGTTTTCACGGCTCCTTGCAGCGATGGCACCTCCTTTTTGGCTCACGTCAAAGAGCACTACGGGCGTTTTCGCAAAGTCGGCACGAAGTTCGCCCAACAGCGCGGCGGTCAGACCCCCGAAACCGTCCAGAGACGACGACGAGAAGAAATGGAAAGCCTTTGAATAGATAGATAAAATAAATAAACTTTCAAACAGGCACGTCGTACCTGCAGATGGTCGCACTCCTCGACAAAATGGCGCAGGCGGTCCTCATAGTAGAGCTCGTACTGTGTTATTTCAAAAGTTTTGTTAAAGAAAAAAAAAATTTTTTTTTTCGATACGTTATCGCCTTGCGGGTGCAACAGCTCGGTGCCCTGGGGGTAGAGATCAAAGGCAAACTCGGGGCTGGCGCCGTGGAGATACTCTGTGATGGGGCACAACGAACGCGGGTGGTAGTACACGCCGAGGTAATCGGCCCAGACGTCTACGTCGTTGTCGAGGTCAAAGACCGTGCGCTTTTCTGTATCCTCGGGATGAGCAGACCCATTATCTTGCCTCTGCTCCTGTTGGTCCTGATCGTCTTCGGTAACCTGCTCGTCGAGCGACTGGAGGAACGCATTCGTTTTGGCGGGTTCGGCACGCACGACCTGCTGGCTTCCTGCCCATGTTGCGTGGTGGTTCTGGCCATTCCGTGGCTGCGACGATGAGGGATCGAGGGCTCGGTAGAGGGCATTCTCGGCGGCGAGGGGACCAAAGCTGCCCTTGAGGTCAAACACGAGCAGGCGCGGTGTAAACGTTTCCACGGTCCCGTGCACAGAAGTGCCACGGCGATGGAGGATGTCGTGGTTGATGTCGCTCGCGGGAGCCGCCGGGTCGTACACAAACTGCGCCGCCTGCGTGTTCCAAAAGTGCGCGCCAACGTGGTTGGCCAGATGGCCCAGTTGCAGGGTCACAATTTCTCCCTGTCCGGCGGCAGACATCAAGTTTCCGTGAAGTGATGATGCAAAAAATCCTCTCGCCGCGTCTCTTGCCGTGGACGTTGCTGCTGCTGGACCTTTGCTTGACTGTGGCCATCGTGCTCACTACCCGGTGTACGCTCTCCTTTGTCTCGGCCTTGTTTTTTTGTGTAAACATCCTAGAGGCAGACACGGAGATTGACTGGAAGGCCTACATGCAAGAGGTCGAGGGCTTCCTCGGTGGCGAGCACGATTATGTCAAGCTGCGAGGCGATACAGGGCCGCTTGTGTACTGTTGTCGGTGACTGGGCCAGACCGATCCGCTAAACTGCACGTCCTTTTTTTTTTCTTTTCTTTCTTTTTTGTAGGTACCCAGGGGGGTTTGTGCTCGTGTTCTCCCTGCTGCACATGATCACCGATGGAGGCGTAAACATCTTTCTAGCGCAGCTGGTGTTTGTCGGTCTGTACATTGGCACGCTCGCTGTCGTGTTTTTCATCTACTCCCGGGCGTCGTCGTCCCTTTCCACTTCACAGCATCCGGTGCCTTACTGGCTGATTGCGACGCTGTGCCTTTCCAAGCGAATCCATAGCATCTTTGTGCTCCGTCTGTTCAACGACCCCGTGGCCATGCTGTTTGTCTATCTCGCCATTGCGTTTGCCATGCGCGACCGCTGGACGCTGGCATCGGTGTTCTACTCGCTGGGTCTGTCGATCAAGATGAACGTCCTCCTGTTCCTGCCCGGGTTTGGTCTCTTGCTTGTCGAGCGCTTTGGCACGGTGGGAGCGCTGCCAAACCTCGCCGTCATTTTTTTGCTCCAGGTTTGCACGTGTTCTTCGTTGTTGCTTTCCCACCACCACCACCACCACCACCACCACTAATCGCCACTCAATAAAGGTGCTCGTGGGTCTGCCGTTCCTGTTGGAGAATTGGGTGTCGTACTTGTCCAAGGCATTTGAGTTTTCTCGCGAATTTTTCTACGTGTGGACGGTCAACTGGAAAATGCTGCCGGAGGAGACTTTCCTTGACAAGCGGTTTGCGGTTGCTCTCCTCGTCCTCCATCTCAGTCTACTAGCGCTGTTTTATTTTTCCAAATGGTCCAGGTACGTGAGCTCAAGCTGATTAGTTTCTTTTCTTTTTCTTTTAAAAAAAAATCTTCCGTGAATAATCATAATCAGGCCGACAGGGGGGTTGCTGCCACTGCTCCTCAAGCACAAGCCGAATCCATCTGTGGGCCATGGACCGACGTTCCTCACCAGCGATCGAATCGCTACGATTTTGTTCACCTGCAACTTCATCGGCATCGCCTGTGCACGATCTCTGCACTACCAGTTTTACTCTTGGTACTTTCACACACTGCCCTACCTCCTCTGGAAAACCGATCTCCCTGTTTTTGTCCGGTACGTGCGAAAAACTCAAAAAAAAAATTTTTTTTCTTTTTATTGCTTTACTGAAAAGAAAAAAAAAAATCTCTGCAGCTTCGTCATCCTCGCCGTCGTCGAATATTGCTGGAACGTATACCCTGCCACGTCCCTCAGCTCGTCTCTGCTGCAGGCAGCCAATCTAGTGGTCATAATATCATTGTACATGGGTGAATCCGTTTGAAATTATGGCGGCGATTTTTTTCTTCGTTCGCAAGGCCTGGCGTACCTCTTTGCCACTTGCTAACGCCACAAATAGACAATGACAGCCAAGCAGCCTCCTACCTCCCTTGCTCTTGGCGGCGAGCGCATTACCGGCGACAAGGTCCGCCAGCAAAATGGTATTGCGCTCTCTCGCGAACGTGCGGTCTCCTCATCCCGTCTTTCCCTTTCCCTTTCCCGGTTTCCCCTCCCAAACCAAAACAGTGATGGCCGCCACGGCCATTGCCAACATTGTCAAGACGTCCCTCGGTCCTGTGGGTCTTGACAAGATGCTCGTTGACGACATTGGCGACGTGACGGTCACCAACGACGGTAGGCTTGCTTTCATTCCATGCATGCAATTCAAATCCCGACCTCCTTATTTTCTTTTCCTTGCGCCAACCAAGGTGCCACCATCCTCAAGCTTCTGGACGTTGAGCACCCTGCCGCAAAGATTCTTGTTGAGCTTGCCCAGCAGCAGGACAAGGAGGTACCGAGACTAGGGTGTTTTGTTTTTTTTTTCCCGTTGCAGCTCTTTTTTAACTGGCTTGTCAGGTCGGCGACGGCACGACGTCTGTGGTCATTATGGCTGCCGAGCTGCTGAAACGCGCGTATGACCTTGTGCGCAACAAAATCCATCCGACAACCATCATTGCTGGCTACCGCATGGCATCCAAGGAGGCTGTCAAGTTTATTGCGGACCAAATGTCGACCAAAGTGGAGGACCTCGGCCGCGACTGCCTGCTCAACGTCGCCAAGACGTCGATGAGCTCCAAGATTATTGGCAATGTGTACGTTTCTTTGTCTTGTTTGTTTTGTTTTTCCTTATTGAGATTTTTTTTTTTTTTACTCACCGGTGCCCGTGACCAGCGACTCGGAGCTGTTTAGCAACATGGTCGTGGACGCGATGCTCGCGGTCAAGTCCACCAACAGCAAGGGTCAGCCAAAGTATTCTGTCAGCGCCGTCAATATCCTCAAGGCGCACGGCAAGAGTGCACATGAGTCTCTTTTCGTCAAGGGCTATGCGCTCAACTGCACCGTTGCTTCGCAGGGTACAGTTCGTTTTTTGTTTTTGTTTTTGTCCATTTAACCCCTTTCCAAACAACCAACCAAACCCAAAAAAAAAAAAAAAAAAAAAATAGCCATGAAAAAGTCGATCAAGAACGCCAAGATCGCCGTGCTCGACATCAACCTGCAAAAGGCCAAGATGGGCCTCGGTGTCAACATCATCATCGACGACCCCGACAAGGTCGACGATGTCAAGAAGCGGTAATAAAGAAAGGGGCAATCACCATCCTCTGAACAGCACGTTTAGTGAACTCGACATTACCAAGGAGAAGATTGAGAAGATCTTGGCTGCGGGCGCCAACGTTATCCTCACGACCAAGGGCATTGATGACCTCTGCCTCAAATACTTTGTTGATGCAGGTGCGATGGCCGTGCGTCGCTGCAAGAAAGAGGACCTTGTCCACATTGCCAAAGCGACTGGAGGTACGCTAGAATCGTTTTCCTGTTTGCCAGTCACTTACTCTGAGCATTAAATATAGCCACCCTCGTGTCCACCCTTGCCAATCTCGACGGCGAAGAGTCCTTTGAGCCCTCCTTCCTCGGCTATGCTGACGAGGTCACCCAGGAGCGTATTTCGGACGATGAGCTGGTAAGCTATCATCCCCCGTATGAAGACTGTGCTGATTTTGACTCGTTGTTGTTGTTTTAGATCTTTATCAAGGGCACCAAGCAGCTTGGTGCCGCGTCGATCATCCTGCGTGGCCCCAACGAGTTTATGCTCGACGAGATGGAGCGTTCGATGCACGATGCCCTCTGCGTCGTCAAGCGCACGCTCGAGTCAAACCGCGTTGTCCCTGGCGGTGGATGCATTGAAGCAGCTCTGTCGATCTACCTCGAAAACTACGCCACTTCCATTGCCTCGCGTGAGCAACTAGCCATTGCTGAGTTTGCCCAGTCTCTTTTGGTCATTCCCAAGGTTTTATTATTTTTTTTTTTATTTTTTTTTGATTCGAGTGTTCTAAAAATCTTTTTTATCCAAAAAAAAAAAAAAGACTCTCTCCACCAACGCAGCCAAGGACGCTACCGACTTGGTCGCCAAACTGCGTGCGTACCACCACGCCTCGCAAACCGACCCCAAGAAGGCCCAGTACAAGTGGTTAGTCAAAAAAAAGAAAGCCCGGCGTAAATAAATGCATTATTTTGTTAGGTACGGTCTCGATCTCATCAAGGGCACCATCCGCGACAACAAGGAGGTGGGTGTGCTCGAGCCTGCAATGATCAAGATCAAGAGTATTCGCGCCGCCACCGAAGCCGCCATTTCGCTCCTTCGCATTGGTACTTTTTTTTTTTGTGGTCCTTCACATACATGCTAATCCAAAAACAAAAAAATAAAAAACAGACGACATGATCAAGCTCGAAAAGGTCGACAAGAAGTCTGCTGACTCGGGATACGACGAGTCTTCTTAAAGCCTGAAAATTTCATCTGTAAAAAAGAAAAAAACACTCGCAGTCGCTCCTAACAAATTTGCCTCACAATCGGAATGAACGGCGTGGTTTATGAGTGGCTGGCGAAGGCCAGTCCATTCTGCTCCGCTGTCGATTGTACCACTTTTTTTTTTTCACTGACACTTTTGTTCCCCCCCTTCCCCGTCCGTCTTACTATTCACTTTGCAGGCCGGTTTCTTGTTGCCTTTTGCCCTCCCTTGTGCTTCCGGGGTCAGGCATGTCTGTCAGTTGGGGCCGGACCCTGCCACAAATTTCTTATTTTGGGGGGTAAGACCGAGACTTTTTCACTTTTTTTTTTTTATTGAACGTTTCGTGTTTGGTCACTCTTTTTGCCGTGTGTGTTTGCTCCTGGCGTTTTTTTTTATATTTAGCGGTAATT
>Ga0302230_10000421_pt1 | contig 38062 bp, 57 predicted proteins | sample II_Palsa_N2_1_FD_193523 | JGI IMG/M metagenome (GOLD analysis project Ga0302230, IMG submission 193523) | Peat permafrost microbial communities from Stordalen Mire near Abisko, Sweden - II_Palsa_N2_1 | ecosystem: Environmental > Terrestrial > Soil > Palsa > Peat permafrost | place: Sweden... | reverse complement strand
AAATGCGCTCATCGCTGGACAGACTTCGGGCCCTCTGCGAGTCCAGGGACGACGACAAGTTCTTCATGCTGCTTCAGCAGACAAGGTGATTGAAAAACCCTTTTATTTGTGCTATTAATAATTAAAAAAAGATGGATCGACCACCTGCGCCTCATCCTCGCTTCCTCGGTCAACATCGTCCGTCATATCGAGGAACTCAAGGTGCCTGTATTGATCCACTGCAGTATGTTTTTGTATTTTTATTATTTTACTTACACAAGTAATAAAAAAAAATTAAGGCGATGGATGGGACCGCACAACACAGCTGTCGTCGCTGGCGCAGCTGATGATGGACCCGTACTACCGTACCATGGCTGGTTTCCGCGTCTTGATCGAAAAAGAGTGGCTCGCGTTTGGCCACAAGTTCAACGACCGCTACGGCGACGCCGACGTGATCGCGTCCGCGCACGAGGAGCGATCGCCCGTGTTCACGCAGTTTATCGACTGTGTGTGGCAGCTCACGAGCCAGTTCCCTCACGCCTTTGAGTTTTCCGAGACGGTATGACTGTTTGAACCCCCCGATGTGCTTTTTTTTGAAACGGCTTTCCACCAGTACCTTGTCCAGCTGCTCACGATGGTCGCCAGCAAGCTCTTTGGCACCTTCCTTTACAACAGCGAGCTTGAGCGTAGGGAGCACGGGATCCACAAGCAGACCCTGTGCCTCTTTACGGCCTTGTCAACCATGGCCAAGAAGCATCCCTGTGCGCCGATTTTTGTTTTATTTTCTTTTAATTATGCTAAATACTCATGCTTCCAGCAATCTACTTTAACGCACTCTACCAGCCGGATCTGGACCGGACGATCACGCCACTGTGCTCCCTCAAGGTCATCAAGCTTTGGTCCGGCTACCACCTGCGAGACGATCCTACCTTTTTCCTCAAGCCGTCCATTTTGGTATATTTCAAAGGGACGCATCCTGGTTTAAAAACTGATCGCCAATGATTTCTAGACGCGCGACGAGACCGTGTCGATGGTGTCACAGTACGATTCATGTGTCGATGCCTTGTGTTCATTTTGTTCGCTCTAGGTCGTCCAACGAGGGCTCTCACAGCCCAGTACAGCAGTTGCAACCGACGCTGCGCGAGCAGTTTGGCCGTCTCTTCTCCCACGCTCGCGGCGTCATGCGATTCAACTCGCCTCTGAAAGGAGTGGACGTCGCTGCCTTCATCGAACCGAGCAACAACGAGCAACCGCGTCGGCAGCCGTACCGCGTCCGCGGACAGATCGGAGGAGACGACGGGGGCGATGACGACGATGATGCCGAGAGCGGCAACGAGGAAGCACAAGCCATCTTGGAGAGCGTCCGGCCTGGCGTCTGCCACGCCGTGGCCTTCATCAGACCCACGAGCATCTCCGCGACAACGTTCACCGCTGACCTTCTCTGCGACTATTTTGTTGCCGTCACTGCCGACTACCTCGGGCTGGTCAGGGATATCGACAAGTTGCAGGACCAATCTGCACGGGCAGCTGGGCGGATGGATCTGCCTCCTTACCAGCTCCTCTTGTTCATCCAGCTGGGCCGCGACCCTTCGACCGTCGAGGCCGAGGTGGACAAGCAGCTGCGAAATACGGGCACCCGCTCGCAGGATCCCTTCAACCTCATCGTCGGCACCCACCTCAGTTGGTACAGGACGAGCGCGGCCAACGTCACTCGCGCGTTTAGCGCGATGGCGGCTCGCTTCCCTCCTGCTCGGACCTAGAACAAGCAATGATTCTGATGAAAAAAAATATTTTTGTTGTCGTTTACGCAGCAAAGCGTTTGTACAGTACTAATAAGATATTCCCGTGTTACTCGAACGGATCGTCTGCGTTGATGGGGTTAAAAAAAAACGGCGGAGAAAACTCGACCACCATGATTCTCAAAGTACATTACCTAGAGGCCGCTGAGTTTTTTTCACCTCTGCTCACTCGCAGCTATGCCGCGTATCATTATCAAGGGTACGCAACCCCCTCTTGCAATGGCTCGTGCTGACATGAGAGGGGGACAGGTGGTGTGTGGAAAAACAGCGAGGATGAGATCCTCAAGGCTGCCGTGATGAAGTATGGCAAGAACCAGTGGGCCCGCATCTCGTCGCTGCTCGTGCGCAAGACGCCAAAGCAGTGCAAGGTATAAAAAAAAAAGAGCGCATGCCAATAGGACTGACCCCTTGTCGTCTACTTCTCGTGCTGCTGGGTGTCGTGCCTTAAAAATAAAAATAAATATGGAATAAAGGCCCGTTGGTACGAGTGGCTCGATCCGTCCATCAAGAAGACCGAGTGGAGCAAGGACGAGGACGAGCGCCTGCTGCACTTGGCCAAGGTGCGCTGCTCGTGGCGGTGGTTGGTCTTCTTGTGCTCATGACTCCCCCCCGCTCTCTCTCTCTTTCTTTTTTTTGTCCTCCTAGATCATGCCGTGCCAGTGGCGTTCGATCGCACCCGTGATCAAGCGCACGCCCACGCAGTGCCTCGAGCGGTACGAGCAGCTGCTGGACCGTGCCCAGGGCCGCGAGGAGGACGTGGACAAAGCCGACGACCCGCGCAAGCTCAAGCCCGGCGAAGTGGACCCGACGCCCGAGACCAAGCCTGCGCGCCCCGATCCCGTGGACATGGACGAGGACGAGAAGGAGATGCTGGCAGAGGCGCGTGCACGTCTCGCAAACACCATGGGAAAGAAGGCGAAGCGCAAGGCGCGTGAAAAGCAGCTCGAGACGGCGAAGCGTCTGGCAAACATGCAGAAGCGTCGCGAGTTGAAGGCCGCTGGCATCAAGTACGCTCGTACTGTGTGCGTATATATTTAACGTGCATCCCTGTTCCAGCCCTGTTATGAGAAAGAAGCGGTACGGCATCGACCTCAACGCCGAGATCCCGTTCGAGAAAAAGGTGCCCGAGGGCTTTTTCGACACGTCGGGAGAGGACTCGCGCCCCAAGAGCGACGTTTTCGAGGGGGCGGATTCGCGGGGACGCGAGCCCAAAAAGATGGTCCAAGTCGAGGTGAATTTTGTATTTTTTCCCCAAGGGCTTAACTAACATGCTTTACGTTGGTAGGCCGAGAGACAACACGAGGCAGAGAAAAAGTACAAGGAGAAGAAGGGCGCACCGCCCGTGCTTGCCCAGATGAACAAGTAAGTCGGCTGTATCGATAGCAAATATTCATTGGTACCGTCGCAGGCTTGCCGAGATCGAGCAGATGCGCAAGCGCCCCAAGCTGAACCTGCCCGCCCCGCAGGCGATCGATGCAGAGGCGGACGACAATGTCAAGCCGGGCGTCGGCGGAAAAGCGGCCAAGTCACACCAGGTACCTTGTTTTTCTTTTCCCCTCTTTGCTGATGGATGGCTTTGTCAGAACCAACTCAAGCGCCAGCTACAAGAGTCCTTTTTGGCGCTGCCCAAGCCCAAGAACGAGTTTGAGATTGTCCTGCCCGACGCGTCCGATGAGCCCGAGGACGAGGAAGAGAGACTGCTGCCCGGCGAGCCCAAGCCCGCAAATGCCGAGGCTGCTGCCGACGACGAGATTGCCGAGGCGCTCAAGCTGATCGAACAGGAGAAGAAGGAGATGGGCGGGGAGGTGGACCTGGAGACGTTTGCCGAGCTCTGGGAGACGACGTACCAGCAGTTTATCTTTGTGCCGTCGACGCAAAAGTTTGGCCGCACGAACGAGGTCAGCAAGGCAGACCACATCGCATCGCTCCAGAACGAGCTGTCCATCAACCGAGCGCGCATGATGGCCGAGGCGAAGAAGGCGAGCAAGGTCGAGAGCAAGCTGAGTGTTCTCCTCGGTGGCTACCAGGTTCAGGGCGGATCAACATGAAAGTCTGTAGCTAACTTGCAAAATGAAAACGACAGAGCCGCGAGTCAGCACTGATCAAGCAAATCAACGAGACGGTCAAGCAGCTCGAAAAGGCCAAGACCGAGATCGGCACCTTCCACGAGTTGGCCGAGGCGGAGAGGGCGGGGCTGCAAGGGCGAGTATCCAAACTGCGCGCCGAGGTCGACGTGCAACGGCAACGAGAGAGCGAGCTTCAAAAACAGTACGGTGCGCTCGTCGTCGAGTATGAGATGGTCCAATCGCGCGCGTAGATTTTGTTTTGTATGTATTAAAAACTACCCTTTTTTTTGTTGTTTTCAAAAAAAGAAAGAAAGAAAGAAAAAATTGTCTCGTTGAACACAAAAAATCAACAAAGCCATGGTTCAGTGCTGGAGAAGGTACGAGAGCAGATCGATCTTGGTGACGACAGAGACGAGGCCGCCCTCGGGGTGGGTGACGAACGCGACCGAGTTCTCCTCGAAAAAGTGGTTGAGCGAGTTGAGCTTGGTTGCGGGGGTGATGGTAAGGTAGGCATCCTTGCCCTTCTTCGCATACTGGAACAGTCCTGCGCCGACCGAGATCGGGTCGGTGAACTTGAGGCGGTTCGAGGACACGCGCGAGAGCAGGTTGCCGAGGGTGACGAGGCCGACGGGCTTGCCGTTCTTGACGACGGGGAGCTGGTCAAAGCCCTTCTCCCTCATGATCTCGACGGCGTGCTGGACAGTCTCCTCGGGCGAGATCGTGATGGCGTTGGGCAGCTTGAGGTCGGCGATGGTCGCGCCCTTGTACGGGTCTTCGGCGACGGCCGGAGCGGGCGCCGAGGCGGCGGAAGCGGCAGCGGCCGCAGGCTTGGTCGTGACGTCCTTGGCATCCTTGGGCAGGAAGCCAGACTCCTTCATCCAGTCGTCGCTCAGGAACTTGGTCATGTAGTTGCGGACCGAGTCGGGGAGGATGACGACGCAGCGCTGGCCCTTCTTGAGCGTCTTGGCGGCCTCGAGGGCGCCCTGGAGGGCAGCACCACTGGAGCCGCCGCAGAGGAGACCCTCCTCGCGGATGAGGCGGCGTGCGAGCGTGAACGAGTGCTGGTCGTCCGACTTGACCCACTTGTCCACGAGCGATCGCTCGAGCACGTCTGTCAAGGGAGAACAATTAAATTTTTCTATAGTTTATTTCTTTTTTACTGGGGATAAAGTCGTAGCCAATGCCCTCGACCTTGTACGAGGCGGTGGACGTGTTGAGGTTGTCGGGCTCGGCGAGGATGGAGCCGATGGGGTCGACTGCGACGATCTGGCAGTTGGGCAGCTTTTCACGGAACTTGCGCGCGATGCCCGTGAGTGTTCCTCCTGTGCCGGCGCTGACGACAATCATGTCGATCTGTCCGCCGGTCTGAGCGATGAGCTCCTCGGCCGTGGTGTCGTAGTGTGCGAGTGGGTTGTTGGGGTTTCCGTACTGGTCGAGGATGATCGAGTTGGGGATCTCCTTGTTGAGGCGCTTGGCCACGCCGATGTGGCTCTCGGGCGCGTCCCAGGCGGCCTCGGTGGGCGTGCGGATAATGTCTGCGCCCAGGCCCTTGAGCACGTTGACCTTTTCCTGGCTCATCTTCTCGGGCAGGGTGATGATGCACTTGTAGCCCTTGACGGCCGAGGTCAGCGCGAGGCCGATGCCCGTGTTGCCCGACGTGGGCTCGATGATGGTCGTGACGCCGGGCGTGATCTTGCCCTCGCGCTCGGCCTCCTCGATCATGCGCTTGCCAATGCGGTCCTTGACCGAGCCGCCCGCGTTGAAGAACTCGCACTTGGCGAGCACCTCGCACTCGAGCCCCTCCGACTGCGGGATCTTGTTGAGGCGCACGAGCGGCGTGTTGCCAATGTGCTCGAGGATCGTGTTGAGGATCTTGGGCTCGGGCGTGACCGCAGTGTGGTGGTGCGGGCTCGCGGTGGTGCTGTTGGCGGCGGACGCACCCGCGTGCCACGTGCAGTGGGACGGGCCCTCGCTGGGGCGGTGAGTGTACGAGCTGATCGACCAGTGTTCGTCAGTGGGGGGAGGAGATTTCTCACGGTCGCTGTTCGCGAAGAAAGAGAGAGCAAAAGAGTGTGTGCAAGGGGAGAGGGGAGGGGGAGAGGGGAGGGGGAGAGAAGAGGGGGAGGGGGGAGGGGCACAGCGGCGGCGGTGCGGAGGGGAGGGGGGGGAGGGGGCAAGAAGACGTACCTCATTCTGTCGCGTCTGAAGCGAAGCCACGTGCCGGAAAATGTTTTTTTTTTTTTCAGTTTTTTTTTCGTCAGCTTTTTTTTCCCCTGATGCTTCGCTTGAGGACGCAAAAGGGGACGCAGCCGGCAAAGGACGTGTCGCCGACGAGCACGGTGGGGCAGCTTCGAGTGGCCGCGGCTGCGGCGGTGGGAGCGCCGTCATTGGCGGGCATCGTGCTCAAGACTGGCTTCCCGCCGAAGGAGCTCGTGGCGAGTGATGATGACAAGGTTCTGGCCGAGCTGGGCGTGCGCAACGGTGACGTGGTCATCGTCGAATCGAGTGCTGCGACGGCAACAGCGACGACAGCAGCCAAGGCAGCAATGGTGAGACGCATCGTGCCCGATGACAACAGCTGCCTGTTTACGAGCGTGGGCTACGTGCTGCACGACAAGAGCAGGACGATGGCAGGGGCCCTGCGCGCCCTCGTGGCAAAGCATATCGAGGATAACAAGGAGCTGTATGACGAGGCGTTGCTCGGCAAGGCAAACGACGAGTACGTCAAGTGGATCAGGAAGAACGAGAGCTGGGGAGGTAATCACCACGTTGTCACTCTGTTTATTTACTTATTTATTTATTGCAGGTGGCGTGGAGCTGGCAATCCTTGCAGAGCACTACAAGACCGAGATCCTCGCGGTCGACATCCAGACGCTGCGCATCGACCGGTTTGGCCAGGGCGCGGGCTTTACAAAGGCTGTCTTTGTGATCTACAATGGCATCCACTTTGACGCGCTGGCCGTGGGCGTACCGGGCGCGGAGGCAGCAGAGGCGAGCGACCAAACAGTCTTTGACGTCGGTGCGTCTCTGGACAGCGGCCTGATCCCCCAGGCCGTCGCCATCGCCAAAAAGGCCCACGACGTAACCCTGCATACATTCAGCATGTCTTTATTCTTTTATTAACAAGCCATCCCATAGAATCACGAGTACACCGACCTCGCCAAGTTTGACGTGCAGTGCGCCGTTTGCAACGTCGGCCTGGTGGGCCAAAAGGGCGTCCAGGAGCATGCGCTCAAGTCTGGCCACGCGTCCTTCAAGGAGTACACTGGTGGAAAATAAACTACCATCGTTGCAGACGACAATGCGTAGACTTTAGATGTGTTATAGGGGGGTTGGGACTGGGTTTGAGAGAGGGATCATGAGAAAGAATCATTCACTTTGCTCCAGTCCTTCACCCATCGCAAACAATCGCAATCGCCTCGCAATGTCTGTCCCGCCCAACTTTTCCTTTGTGCGACCCGGCGTCGCTGGCGGAGGCCTTCCCACCGGCGCCGAGCAGATCGCCCAGCTGGCCAAGGAGCACAACATCGGCCTGCTCGTGACGGTGCTGCCCGCCCAGCTGCCCGCCGAGTACTTTGCGGGCACAGGTGTGGCCAACGTTTTCGTCCAGGCCGCGGACCAGACGGTGACGGACGAGGACGCGCTGGTCAAGGCGATCGCCAAGGCGCAGGAGGTCGAGAAGGAGGGCAAGGCGGTCCTGTTCCACTGCAAGATGGGCATGGGCCGCACGAGCACGGCCCTGTCAGCCTACATTGCCGTGGGTATCTGACCGACAAACCTGTAGCGTGTTATACTGACTGATTGCTGTGCTATGTGCTTTGGCTACGTAGCCGACAAGCTGTCGGTTGCCGATGCCACTGCCCTCGTCGCCTCCAAGCGTCCCGCCCCCACGTCGCAAAAGGACTTTGTCGAGCGCGTTGTCGCCAAGGCTGACAGCACCAACTAAGCGAACGTTGCTGTTTGTACGTGTATTTGGTACAAGAATGCTACTGTCTTCATGCTTGGACGAGGAGAGCAATGATCGCCGCGGCATTGTCTGGCCGCAGTTCCTTGACCAGATCGAGCGGTGTCTGCTTGTCAGTGTTGCGCACGGTCCGGTCGACGCCAGGATGCCGGAGCAGCAGCTGGACCACATCGACCCGGCCTGTCCCCGCGGCCAGATGCAGCGGCCGTGCGCCCGTCTCCTTGGCCGGTGCGTTGGCGTCCGCGCCCGGCGTGTCCAGCAGCAGTTGCACCGCAGCCAACTGGCCGTACCAGGCCGCGTAGTGCATCGGCGTCCACCCATCGTTGTCCAGTGCGTTCACTTGCCCTGGCCCGGCCTGCAACGTGGACCGCAGCGTGGTCACATCGCCCTCGCAAGCGGCCTTGTGGGCGGGAAACAGCGACGTCCACTCGGTCATGAATTTGGAGTTCACGGGGGGGAACAAGCTATTTTTAGATTTAATCAAACTATGTCGGTCAAGACGGCCATCGAGACGTTTATCATTGCGGCCGCCGTGGGCGTGGCCAACCTGCTCGTGGCTGTCTTTGCGCTGTTCAACATTGTGCGTGTCATTAATATTGTACGGTGGTGAATAACGTTTCGTGTCTGGTACAGTTTGCGGAGCTCTTCAGGTCTGCCAGCAAGCCCGTCAAGAACGGCAAGCCCACCAACGTGCTGATCACCGGCGGCAGCAACGGCATCGGCCGCTCGCTTGCCCTTCGCTACGCCCGCCCGGGCAGCCTGATCGCGCTGACTGGCCGCAACACGGAGCGCCTCAACGCCGTCGCGGCCGAGGTCCGGGCCCTGGGTGCGCAAGTGCTCACGAGCACGGTCGACGTCGCCGACGAGCAGGCCATGGCCACGTTTGTGCTCGAGCTGGACACCAAGCACCCGCTGGACCTCGTCATCGCCAACGCGGGCGTGCACGCGAGCACGATCGGCTGGAAGGGCCTGGAGGAGAACACTCGCCAGCTCAACGCCGTCAACGTCCAGGGTGTGTACAACACGGTCATGCCCCTGATCGAGCGCTTCAAGCAGCGCAAGGCGGGCCAGCTCGCCGTCGTCGCATCGCTGGGTGGCTTCTTTGACATCCCCAGGGCCGTGTCGTACGCGGCGGGGAAGAGCGGGCTCATCGTCTTCTGCCGCGGACTGCGCCACGCACTCACGCCCTTTGGCGTCCGGGTCAACACGGTAGCTAGCTGCATAGGCCCCCCACTTGATGTAACCCTCCTCTTTGTTTATGAAAGATCTGCCCCGGCTTTATCGATACCGGCTTCACCGCGCACCTCGACAAGGGCGCCAAGGGCACGCCCGTCCTCATGTCGGCCGACAAGGCAGCCGGCATCGTCGTGACCGGCCTCCAGAACGACGACGCCGTCATCGCATTCCCCCTCAACACGTACCTCCGCGTCATGGTCTTCCACAGCCTGCCCCCGGCGGTAGTAATAATTGTTATAATAATTATTTTACTGTTTCTGTCCAGATTCTCGAGTTTTTGCTCAGCCGTGTTCCCCAGCAGGAATGGAATCGTCTTGGCTAATAACACGTACCATGAAACAAACCGGTACATTTTTTTTTGTGTGTGTGCAACTAGAACAAAAACGGCATAAGTACAACCCATTAGCATTTAAAAGGCGCGGCGGCGTCTAGGATGGAATCCTCGATAAACTGGGTGAAGAACGCGGGGTTCTCGTGGCTGATCCAGTGCGAGTAGTTGGTCTCGTACTTGATCTTGATGGTGTCGAAATGCGCACGGAAGCCCTCGCTGATGCCCTTGGTCAGGAACTTGTCCTTCTCGCCCTGCGTGCCGCGTTAATTTTTCAGTTTTTAAATTAAGAATAATTGTAAACAGTAAGCGTACCCAGAGGAGATAGGTGGGAACGGTGACGCGGGCCTCCTTGCGGTCGGGCTGCCAGGTCAGCGAGCCGAGGGCATTGCGATAGTAGTTGAGGGCCCCCGTTGCGGCGCCTGGTTTTTGCATTGCTAAATGAACGAATAAATAAATTAGTTTTCAATCCGGTTGGTTGCACTGGTCTTACCGTGCTTGTAGAGCTCGAGTTCGCCGGCCGACATGGAGGGGCCGTAAATGTACTCGAGGACGAGCGAGTCCTTGAAGGCGAAGACGGCCTCTGCGACGTGGTCGACAATGAAGAAGAAGGCGTACAGCGAGTGCAGGATCTGTTGCGGGTGGGAGACCATTGCGCCAATGTACGCAGGTGCGTAGGCCGTGTTGGCCATGATGAGCTTCTCGACGTACTCGGGGTGCTCGCGCGCGAGGACACCGGCGATGGAGCCTCCCCAATCGTGGGCGACGACGTAGACCTTGCGCCCATCGCTAAACGTCTTGATGATCTGGAGCACGTCCTCGTCCAGCTTCTCGGTCGAGTAGTTTTCGACGCCCTCTGGCTTGTCCGAGTCGTTGTAGCCGCGCATGTCGTAGGCCACGACGTGGTAGCGATCGCTCAGGTCCTCCATCTGCTGGTGCCACTGGTACCAGAACTCGGGGAAGCCGTGCACAAACAGGATCATGGGATTGTTGCGGTCGCCCTTCTCGACATAGTGGAGCCGTGTGCCGTCGACAGACTTGATAAAGCCCTGGGTGCCCCAGCGTGGGTCCTTGAGCGTGGCCTCGACTGCATTGTGGCCCCCCAAAAAAAAATTTGGAAAAGAAAGATATGAGGATAATTTTTCTTATATCGGCAAAACGACACGTACGGTTGGAGCGGTCCTTCTGCTTGCGTTGCAGCTCGGACGGGTCAGCAACATAGGCGAGCACGAGCATGAGGGCCACGACGGTCGCCATGAAAATCGACACGACGTAGCGCATGGCCGGCAGCACCACGGCGTTGAACACTTGGACCACAGCCGCACGGATCATCCCCGATATGTTTGCGACAAAAAAAAATAGGGCCGAGAACAAAATAGACGAACGAGACGACGGAATGCTCGATGGAAAAAAATAAAGTGGGGCAGTGTCGGGGTTCAGCTGACGGTTATAAATCGCCGATGGGAAGTGATGATAGGGAGGAGGGACATCGAAGGCTTTTGCTGGACCAAGATGGCGCTCCTCCCCAAAAAGAACAGGAGGGGCGATCTGTCGGGTTGTGCGCAATAGCAGCACTATGCCTCAAGCCTCTTCCCCTGCCCCTACAACCCAAGAAATCGACCCCCCAAAGAAATCCCCGGCGAAAGGAGACGCCACTTCGATCGGCCGCGGCGGATTTCCCCTCGCCGTGTCCTGCTTGAGCAAGGTGTCGGGCATTTCATTTCGTTGCCACAAGATTGAGAGAGGCGCTGCCAAAGGGGAAAAACGCCGAACGAAGTGATGTCATCACACGAGGAGACACACGAGTAAAATGGCGAATGGCTCTTTTTTTAGTTTTGACACAGACCAGGTCAGTTCGCATTCGCAACCCCATGGAGTCCACGTCGCTCAAGGTCGCGCTGGAGACGCTGCTTGCGTCGGTGGGCATCGTCATCGCCAACTCGATCGTGATTCTGCTTGCGCTGTTTGACGTGGTGAGAGAGGATGACCCCTTCTTTTTGCGTGTGTGCACTAACTGTGTCCAAACCATGTGTCCAAACCGTGTGTCCAAAACCAGGTCAAGCTGGGTCTGTCTGCCTTCCTGGGCGTGTCCAAGAAGAAGAAGAAGCAGCCGCAGCCTCGAACGGTGCTGATCACGGGTGCCAGCAGCGGCATCGGCAAGGAGCTGGCCCTCAAGTACGCCAAGCAGGGCACGGTGGTTATCATCACGGGACGCAACGCCGACAGGCTCAACGAGGTCGCCCAGCTGGTCAAGGCAAAGGGCGCCGACGACGTCATCGCCAAGCTGGTCGACGTCGCGAACGAGGCAGAGATGGAGAAGTTCATGCTGGAAATGGACGCAAAGTTCAAGCTGGACCTGGTCGTTGCAAACGCGGGCGTGTCGTCTGGCATCATTGGTAACGTAACAATAGGACCCAGTACGTATTATTTGTTGTTTTTTTGATTGCGCGGCTGTGCAGGCTTCAAGGGACTCGAGACCAACACCAAGCAGCTCAACAAGATCAACGTCGACGGAGTGTACAACACGGTCCTGCCCATCATCGGCAACTTTAAGGAGCGCAAGAGCGGCCAGATCGTCGTGGTTGCGTCCCTCTCGGCCTTGTACGACTTTCCGCGCGCTCTTTCCTACTCGGCCGGCAAGAGTGCGCTCCTGGTCTACTTCCGCGGCCTGCGCCAGGTCCTCTCCGCGTACGACGTCAAGGTCAACACAATCGTCCCTGGCTTTGTCGAAACCGCCTTCACTGCGCACACCCGCGCCCGCGGCGGACCCGTGCCGTTCCTCCTCCAATCGAACGCCGCCATCGACATCATCTACGAGGGCCTCCAGAACAATGACGGCGTCATCGCGTTCCCCCTCCCGCTCTACCTCGCCGTCATCATCCTGCACAGCCTCCCGCCCCAGTTCCAGGCCTACATCAACAACGTCGTGGCGCCCAAGGTCGTCTCGTGGCAGCATCTGGGCTGAGGGGGGAAAAAAATAAAAAGGCAGAGAGGCTTCTAACAGAACCAGGCAAACAGAGTTAAAAAAAAAAAGGTGGAAACGAAAAAGAGGTTGTTTGTGTTGCGGTTTCTACTTGAAATTGTGGGTGAGCATGTGCTCCTTGGCCTTGGGGATGTTTTGAAGCTGCGCTTGGCACTCGGGGCAGCGAAGCGGCTCGTCCAGCATGGCCTCGTAGGCGATTTTATCGATCTTTCAGGCAGTACCGGATTTTAACTTTTATAATTCTCAAAGCGGCCAGTTACCTTGATGGATCCGTCACGCTCGAGCAGCTTGATCACGTCCTCGGCCGGAAGGAAAAACTTGGAGGCAAACGAGTTCCAGTGCTTTTTGTTTGTGAGGGCCGGAGAGTCCAGGTCGCGGCTGATCACGTGCAAGTGGACCTGCTGCATCGAGGGCACGGCGTGGAAGCCGACGTGGAACTGGCGTCCCGGCGTCGTGCCTTGCATTCTGGCCAATTATTGTCAGCATTATTCGGCTGTTTGGAGCTTCTGGTCGTACTTTTTAACGTGCTTCTGTGCAACGGCAAACATGTGCTTGATCAGGGGCAGATCGGCGGACGTGAGGTCCTTGAGCCAAGCAATGTGTTTCTTGGGGAGTACGAGCAAGTGGTTGCGAGCCTGTTTTTGTTTGTTTATTGTTTATTTAGCTTCCTTTTCTATTATTCAGGTTACCTTTGGGTATTTGTCAAAGATCGTCACGGTTTGGTCGTCGGTCGCGTAGATATGCTGATGGTTTTGGTCGGGGTGGTCGACATACTCCAGCAGTATGCGTGACCAAGCACCGCCCTTGCCGCCTCTGCTGCTGCTGCTGCTGCTGCTGCTGCTGCTGCTGCCACCGCCAGTGGGCGCCGGTGCCGCCTCGCTGCCGTCCTCGTTAAAGTAGGCCCTCTCCTTTCCCTTGCCGCCCGGGTTGCCGCCCAGCGTTACGATGCTGCTCCAGCTCTGGACCGTCTCAGTCAGCGCTTCAAAGGAGCGCACGAGATCGGTTTTGGCAGCGTCCAGATCCGACAGCCTATCAATTTAGATTAAATAATAAAAAAGTAAAAAATATACATACATGTCGGGCTTCTTCGGATTGTTGTAGTTTGGCACGAGCACCGCGAGGATCTCTTTGGCGCCCTGCTTCTTCCACGGCGAGCCATCGAGGGACGAAATGTTGTACAGCGAGCCGTACTTGGCCGTATTGTGCAGCGACTTGAGCTCGTCAACCAGCCTGTCGCCGGCCCACTCGATCGTGCTGTGCACAACTTTTGCATACTCTTCAGGCTTTGCTTGCTTTAATAAACGGGAGGGACGTACCAGGCTTGAAACGCCAAGTGACCTCGACCACGACAAAGTTGGCCTCTGCGGGCAGGCGCGCCATCGTCCCGTCGTCAACGTTGACCCACGAGGCCAGGTCGGGGTGCGCCCGCAGCGCGTGGTTCAGGGCTGTCCGCTCCGCGTAATCGACAATAAAGTGGAAGACGACTTTGTGGCCGGTGGGCAGCGACTTGCCAAGCTTGCTGAGGGCATTGGCGGCAATCGTTGCGGCAGTCTCGGCGGGGATGCCGTTGCTGGTGCCGAGGAGGGGCAGGACAATGTACGGAACCGATCCAGAGCTGAGTTTGGGCACAACGGCGGCCGCAGTGGGGGCCGGTGCGGGTGCTGCGACCGCTTTGGCCGCTGGTGCTCCTACCGTCGTCGCAGGCTTGGGAGCTGCCGAGGACGATGACGACGATGAAGAGCCAGAGGAAGAAGGTTTAGGGGCAGCAGCCGAGGACGACGATGATGCCGTGGATGAGGATGCCGTGGATGAGGATGACTTTGACGAGGGCGCAGCAGCTGCTGCAGCAGGCACATCGTCATCGTCCAACCCTAAAAGCATTGTTCGTTCAGCCGTGCCACAAAAAATAAGAATTACTGCTCAAAAAGGACGTGGTCGTGCGAAGGGCGACCTTCGGAGGGGTTGCCACAACGGATGGGGCAGCAGACGACTTGACGGGCCTCCGATCCTCGTCGTCCTCATCGACAAATCCAGTGGGAGCAGCGCCACTGACGCTGAGCGTGACCATGTTTGACTGCGTTGGACGTGCAGACGCTGCAGTAGAGGGTGCAGCCGCCTTTGGAGCCGTCTTAGGTGCTGGTTTCCTGGCTGGGTTAACATCCATCTTGTCGTCGTCGTCAGACAGAGACGCTTTGACCGATCTGGCTGGTGCGGCAGCGGGCGCGAGCTTGGCCATCTTCTGCTTGAGCAGTTTGTTGTTGGCGTGCGCCTGATGCTCCACGGGATGGCTGTACTCCTTGTAGTGGCCCGGGTTCTTTCGGTAGCACTTGAGCCCGTAGTTGCACGCGGCGAGGTCTGCAATGCTATTTTTACATTTTGATCCAGATGAGGGCGGACAAGTTACGGGTGTCGTCAAAGTCGCCCAGATCGGGGATCCCGTTTGCGTTGGCAGCCTGCGAGCGGCTACCGCCACCACCATACGAAGCCGTTTGCGCCTGCGACGGCGCCTGCGATGGAGCTGTGGTCGCGGATGACGCAGACGACGCCTTCTTCTTGCTGGGCGCCTTATACTCGTCCTCATCGCCACTGACGCCGCTGCCGTCATCGCTGCCAGCGGTTCTCTTGCGCTTGGCCGCCGCTGCCCCGCCTGCCTTCTTGGGCGCCACCGTCGCACTCCACGCGGGCGCGCCATCGTCGTCGTTGTCCTCTGTGTCTGTCTTGTCGTCATCGGCAGCAGCAGCAGGCACGGCCATTGGTGCCTTGAGCTCGAGCGTGAGGGGGTACTCCTTGGCAACAAGCCAGAGCGTGTCGCCGTGACGGACGGGCACCGTCTTGTCCATCTCGAGGGGCACATCGGCACCCGCGGCAGTCGTCAGCTCGGGGACGTTCTGGCCCAGACGCTTGACCGTGACCGTGTCCTTGCCATCAAACAGCACCTCAACCTTGGAAAAGAAAAAACAAGAAAAACGGTCACGACCACCCAATGCCATTCTTGCCAGGCACCTGTTTGCGGCTGATGCGCTTGTCCGTGACCCACGCCGGCGAGTTGCGTCCGATCGTGAACGCCGTCTTGGCAACGAGCTCGATCGAGCCCGTGCCCTTCCAAGCGCCGCTGGCAACAAGCCTTGCCATGGCAAAACTAGGAGAGCGTCGGTTAGTAACCTCGCCAAACAGTCGACTGCAGAGAGTGGAGTAATGAGTTGGGTCCGTCGACGACGTGCACAAGAAGAAGGGGCGTGTGAGAGATAAGAGGACGGTGCACACACGCGCAAACAGAGCGAGGCGGCCCTGACGTAGGAGTCGAAAGCCTCGCCATGCCCAACACGTTGAAGTCACGGGCAGTGAACATGGCGGCCATATTTTAAACGTGTGTGGTCCATAGGCTTAATCGCCACATGGTCCCGTCGCAACCCAATCCCCTACCCGCTGCTGCTGCTGCTACTGCTGCTGCTGCTGCTGAAGAGACACCGTTGTGCAACCAGGACACGTCAATGTACACAAACAAGCTCATCCTCGCGCCGATGGTGCGCATCAACACGATGCCCATGGTATATTGCATCACTGGTAAATAATTAAAACAAAAACGCTGCAGAGGATGCTGGCGCTGGACTACGGGGCCGATCTCGTGTACTCGGAGGAGCTGGTCGATTTCAAGTTTATGCACTGCCGGCGGGTGGAGAACGAGAGCCTGGGAACGGTTGATTTCGTGTCGAAAGAGCACAAGGTGCTGTTCCGCACGTGCGCCGCTGAACGGGACAGGGTCGTGTTCCAGATCGGCACGTCGGACCCGGAGAGGGCCCTCAAGGTTGCCCAGCTCGTGTACAAGGATGTGGCTGGTAAAGCGTGGGAAAAACAGGGGGGTGGAAGAGGAACATATTGATGTTTTCTTTTCGCAGCGATTGACGTCAATATGGGCTGCCCAAAGGCGTTCTCGCTGCAGGGCGGGATGGGCGCGGCCCTTCTCCGGCAAAAGGAAAAGGCGGTCGACATCCTGACAACGCTCGTGAAAAACATCCCGCGTCCCATCACGTGTAAGATCCGCATCCTCGAGACGCTCGAGGGAACCCTGGACCTTGTTCGCGCCCTCACCAGCACAGGCATTTCAGCCATCGGTGTGCACGCTCGCTTCACCGCCGAGCGACCACGAGACAGCCCGCACTATGACTTTGTGCCTGAGATTGTCAAGATCTCGCCTGTGCCCGTCATTGCCAACGGTGCCTCTGGAGACATCCGCGCGTACCAGGACGTGCTTGACCTGCGTAATCGCTGCACGACAACGTCCATAATGCTGGCACGTGCAGCAGAGCTCAATCCTTCCATCTTTAGAAAAGAGGGGCTCATCTCAAGCTCTGAGGTCGTCCAGGCCTATCTTAAACACGTGCGTCTCGCTTGACGGTTTGCTCTCTTATTGATGCTTTCTATCAACGTAGGCGGTCAGGTACGACAACTACTTTGAAAACAGCAAGTATGTGATCACGTCGATGCAAATCGAGACCGCAGACCATGAAAAGACTGTGCGCACGCAGAGCATGGCCGATCTTTGGTATGTATGAAAAAGCAGCGCGTTATTTTGTGAACTCATCGATCTCCAGCAACGTGTGGGGGTTGGGACCGTATCTTGCAGAGGTGGAGGCTCAGCGGGGTTTCAAGCAAGCAAACGGCCAAAGTGTGCGCATCGAGGAGAAGGAGGAGGCGGCGCCGGCGGAAGAGTCTGCGGCAAAACGCGTGAAAACAGACGTGACCGTGGTCGACGTTGCCATCAACACGAAAATGCTGGCCAAGAACGCAAACAACTCGCCCAGGATGGTCCTGCAGGACTATGTTCGCAAGAGCAATCTGCCTACGCCCGTTTTTGATACGCAAGAGGACAAGGAGTCGCGCAACTTCAAGTGTATCCTCGAGGTCGACGGCGAAAAGTTCACGACAAAGTTGTGGCTCAAGAGCAAGAAGCACGCCGAACAGGCCTCGTCGGCTGCGTTCCTCGTCTCAAAGGGGTTCCCTCCTTCCGATCTCTCTGCTGCCGTCGAGATACCCAAGCCAAAATAAAAGAAATTATTAGGGGACAGGATATAAATATACGAGACAGGAACGGCGCAATAAAACAAATCTAAACCACACTCGCAGGCACACGCTGGGCATTCTCGAGCTCCTCGAGGAACAGGGGCGTCGGCGACATGGCGAGATCGGCCAGTGCTGCCAAGACGCGGACTGCCTCAGAGGGTCAGTAAGAATAAGAGAATAACATGTCGTCGTACTGTGGACAGAGTTGAGCTCATCGTCAGCCTGCAGAAGATCTTGCTGCATCACGTTGAGGTCGTCCATGGCCTTGCGCGCATCTGCCTCGTAGCGCTCCGAGTCCATCGCCTCTGTGGGGAAAAAAAAATAATTCAAAGCCGAGCAAAATTAATTAATTAAAGGGTCACCCTTATGCAACGTGTCTGCAAAGGTCATGATCGTATCGCTCACAGAGCGCAGGGGCTTGGTGGACTTGCCGCCGCCGGTGCCGTTGCTGCCATTTCCGCTGGTAGACGGGCGAGCACTCGACAGGAGCGAGACCTGCGGCTGCAGGTGGGCCTTGGCGGGCGCAGCGGAAGAGCTCGTCATAGGGCGAACGATCTGGATCGCGGGGCGCGGCTGCGAGGGGGACGACTCGCGCGACGATTCGCTCGACTGTTGCTGCTCTGGGATGGGCGACGGGACAGGCGTGGGCACGTGCAGCGGGATCGGACGCTGGCCGTCAGCAGACTTGAGGCGCTTGACCGCGGGCACCGCGATCGCGACCGGCGTGCGCTTGATTGTGGCCGAGGGACCCTCAGGAGCGGTGGGCGGCTTCTGGAAAAACGATCGCTGCTTTGGCTGCTGCTGCTCGGTATCCCAGGACGTCTCGTCCATCAACTGGTCATCGGTTGCGGCGGCAGAGATGGCAGAGACCGTGGTTTCGTCCGTGTTGAGCCCGGGAAACCCGATCGACTCGTCCGTCATGGGCTGCTGCTGGTGCAGGGCCACGTTGCCGCGAGGGCCGCGGATGGGCGAGCCGGGTGGTTGCTGCCACGACGTCGTCGACGAGTTGGCGCGGAAACGCGCCTGGGGACGTGGAAAGCCATCGGCATCGACGTCGTTGCTGTTTGTGACATCCTCTTGTTGCTGTTGCTGCTGCTGCTGCTGCCGCGGCTGTACGCTGGTCGTGTGCTTGGACCAGGAGGGGACGAGGTCTGCAATAAAAATAAAAAGGGGGAAATTAATTCGGTGGGTACAGGACGAGGAAATTAATCGGCCGTACTGTTGCTGTCTTGGCCCAGCATCGCGAAAAAGCCTCCGGCTCCTTGCTGGTTGTTGCTGCCGATGCTGCTGTTCTCCTTGTTGGCTTGGGGCAGTTGCAGCGAGGATGCAGGCTTTTTGACCACAGGCGTGAAGAATGAAGACTTGAGCTGCTGCTGCTGCTGCTGCTGAGGCTGTTGCTGTTGGCCATCGCCAGTCACAACGCTGCTCGAGAAGAGCGAGTTGACGGTGTTGCTGTTCGCACCAGCAGGCTTGAGGAAAAACGATTTGGACATTTTGTTTCTCTTTGATGGTCTCAGAATAAAGTCAGCCCGAGGAAACATGAAAATTCAGAATCGAGCTGCACATCGCGGGCGCGCCACGGATTGCCTTCCCAATGCGGCTGGTGATCGAGCTCGATTGGGGGATGAAACGCGTTTTAGGGCCGACCGTTATTTTTAGCCCGACTACTGGGGAACGGGCACAGGACGAGCACCTTCATCGCAACCCCCTCCGGAACCACACCAGCTTCATCGTGCCTGTGCCGTTGCCGCGGACGAAGAATGTCGGGAAGCAACATAACCGTGGGCATGGTGGGTCACCTCTACGTAAGTCCAGGTTTTGCATAAAGGCGTTAACGGTAACTTTTTGTTGTCGTTGTTTGCTTGGGCCCTTGTCCAGGCTGGCTCGGGGTCGAACGGGTACTTTATCGCGCTCGCGCTGTACTGGGTGCTGTGGCTGACAGGTCTGGCGCTCTTCCTGCGGTATCGCAAGTTCCAGCCTTTGCGAGCGGTGCGACAAGGTTCATTTTGTTGCACCTTTTGAGACCACGTTTTCTTTCTTTAATTTGCTAGAGGGACACGACCATGGTCGCGATCTGCACCTTGTTCAGCATCTTCCCCGTGACCGTTTTCCTCGTGCGCGCAGAGCTCGGCGACACATCGGTGACGTGCTGGCTCAGTTGGGTCGCGGCCAATCTGGTGGGGCCGCTGTACGTCCTCCCGTTTGAGCTGGGCGCCCTCGGCCTCGTGTACCTCTACGAGTGGAACCTCGAAAAGCTCAGCAGAGCAAAGGGCTTCTGGCAGCGTCATTCCAACCTCTTTTTCTCGTACGATCCGCACACAAGCAAGAAAATCAAAAATTAAAAAGGTACTTGTCCGTAGGAGCTGGTTCAGACTGCTGGTAATCTCGATCTTTCTCGTGACCCAGCTGGCTCTGTCGGCCATCATCCAGCACAGCGAGTTCACGATGGGCAACCAGTGTGTGCTGCTCCAGCCTGCGGCCAGCATCCCCTTTTTCGTGATCTATGCCGCCCTCTTTGTGTTTATCCTGTACAAGCTCTCGCGCATCGAGGACCTGTTTGACATGAAGCGCGAGTACATTGCCGTCTTCCTCACGGTGATCATCCTCCTTCCCACGTGGTACATCTTGTCTGTGCTCCAAACCAACAACGCGCTCACGGGCGAGGTCTTCACCCAAATCTTTGCCGTCCTCACCATGTGCATCTGCAACACGATCGTCCAGTTTTTCCCGCTGTACCTTCTCACGCGCGAGCCATGGAGATCGGTCAAGAGGACGTACGAGCGCAGATCCACGTCCGAGTCGGACGATGGGCTCAACATCCTCAGCCTTGGCCTCTCGTCCCTGAGCGAAAACTCTGTTGCTCCCGACATTGGCGCCTCGGCCGAGGTACTGGACGTGCCAACGCAAGAAACTAAAAACTAAGAATTGTCATTATTTAAGGAGCGCATGGCAATCGACGCGATCAACATTGCACGCTTGCAAAACCTCAACCTGGACGACCCCTCCAACCCGGCCCCGCTCAAGGCGTACCTGATGGACCCCATCTTTTGCGAGTCGTTCAAGCGCTTCTGCGTGAAGAGCTTCTGTGTCGAGAGCGTTCTGTTCTACTTGGTACACGAATTGCTTTTGTTTTTTTGTTTTTTAAATGTAAGAATTATGGTTGCACTTTGTTTCCAAGGACGCACGGGACTCCATCTTCCAGGCGGCGCTGCGATCGTCGAGTGAAAAAGAGGCCATGGTCAAGCTGCTGATGGAGCACTACATCTACGAGAACTCTGACTTGGAGGTCAACATCTCGTACCAGGTGCGCGAGCAGATCGTCGAGGAGTTCAAGGCGACCAGGGACGACCCACGCATTTTCCGCATGGCCATCTCCGAGGTGTACTACACCCTGCGCAACAGCATCTTCATCTCCTGGCTCGACTCGGTCGAATTTGCGCGCGTGCGGGCCGTCCGGACGAGCCCAGAGACCCTCGTCAAGCGACGCAGCCAAGCCGCCTTCCACCTTGACCACCACCACTCCAACAGCGAGCGCGGCCTCGGCCTCAACAATCTTCACAGCAACAGCACATCCAACACCAACACGCCCACGTCCCCTCGCCTGGGCGGCGCCAACTCGCTGTCCGTTGCATCGCTGCCCCCTCCCACCGAGAGCCCGTACGTGTCCGATGTCAAGACCGTCGCAGGCGGCGCTTTGGGGCTGTATGGCAACACGCCCCCGCCCCTGTACTCATCGCCCGTCAGCCTTGCCATCGACTCGCCGCGGTCGCCTTTGTCGGTTGATCACTCCCACGTCGTGTAGAGTAGAGGCAAACCTCCTGTCAGTATTTATTTTTTACTTCAAGGCAATCCTAAATCCATCGTACTAGTAAATCGAGAGTATTGAATAAAAAGGTTTTCGTATCATTATTCAGCACAGAAGTAGCTCTATTGGGATCAAAATCTAGTGGGCACCGATGGCGACCCCTCGACAGCGACGAAGAATTGCTTGTTCCTGGCCACCAAACCGCTGGATGTCTGGCCCTCGCTGGTTGCAGCCACTGCGGCGGCGGGGACTGATGAGGACGACGGTGACCGGAGCGCGTTGACTTTTAGGGCGACCAGGACGACAAGCATACTCGCGAGCACTAAAATATTTTAAGCAAATAAATAAATTATAAAATAAATAAAAAAATAACGTACTCAAGATGTGGGTGAAGGTGACAATGCCAAAGTAGAGCTGCGGGGTCAGAAAGAGATGGGCCTGGATGTGTGTAAGCACGCCAAACATCAACTGGACCCCCGACGACGCTAGCATGAGGAGAGTCGTCTTCACCATCGTGACAGAGTGGGACGACGTCGGCGAGCTGACCCTTGTGAGAACAATCAGGAGCCACACGCCAAAGAAGAGCGACGAGCAGCAGAGCACAAACTGGAGCGATCCCGTGATGGCGAAGGAGAGGGCCATGCTCGAGTAGCGCGGCCCTGCGGCCACGAGGACGGTGAAGCGCGACCCTGCGTACATGCACGTCACGACCATGACGGTGTAGCACCCAAAGATGGCGATCTGGATAAGGCACGCCGCCAGCCACGAGAGCTTGCTTATGGGGACGACAGCGACGACACGGGCCCAGGCAGAAATGAGCAAGCACGTCATCCCGAGGGTTGCCATTGAGCCGGCGTAGCGGATGTACATCCACTGGCCCACCGTGAGCAGCCCGTTGAAGCCGTACGGGTCAACGGTGCAGTCGACGGCCAGGAGGGTAGCCGAGGCAAAGAGCAGCCAGTAGATGGTGTTGCTGTACTTTCTGACGTCGTACGAGCGGCCCTCCTTGACGACAGCCGCCGCGCCCAGCAGCAGGGACCACAGGGCGATCGGCCAAAAGAGGAGCCCAAAGGCGATCCGCTCGGCGAGGAAGGGGGCCGACTGGCCCATCCGCACCCACTCGCCCTCGTCCGACGTCACGGTCACGTTGGTGGCGTTGAGGTTTATTAGCGCGTCATAGCTGGCGCGGCTGATCACCACGAGGGCAGCCCCAGAGCCACCACCACACGATGACGAGCCGATGGGATCCACAAAGCCCTCGACAAAGTTGCTGCTCTGGGGCGGGAGGACAAACAGCGAGACGGTCGCGTTGAGCAGGACAAACTCGGGCGAGCCAATGACGTCGGCAAAGGACGTGCAGCCACTGGCGTCATGCTCTGATCCCGGTTGATGTTGAAGGGACTGGTGCTGCTGCTGCAGGTCGGGGGGTGGCGGCGGGAGGATGTCAAACAGGGCAATGAGGGTGGTGTCGCCTTGGCTTGGCGGTGGTACTATCCTCGCTGTGGTGCGTGGTGTGGTTCAGTGGCGAATTAGTAGGCGAACGTACGTATGCAGCCAGCGTCAACGGGAATTGGGACGAGCGAGCCAGTCACAGAGCCAAAGTCGCGTGAGGCGTGGAAGAAATTAGCCGAGGGTAACGACACCACGTCGTCGTCTTTTTTTTGGCGGTAAGTCAGTGATAATAATTGCGGTAATTATTTATTTTTTTGAAACGTACCACCACGGGGAACTATTAGCCCCGCGTGCGAGGTCGTCGTTATTAGTATGATTACACCCATAAGCAGCAACGGCCGCGGAGGCCTCCTCAGCCGCACCCTCATTTGTCGTTGGCGCAACAGAAACTGTCCTTCCAATGGACAGATCTTGGCCTAGGTCATCAAGTGGTTCGGGACAGATTGCTCCAGCTTTCCAATCAATCAATTCTCTCGCTCCACAATATCAATCGGGTGGAATCAGGCCTCGATCTATGTTGTTTTACAAGGGCACCTTAGAATTTTATTATTTTTTTTTAAGCCAAAAATTGATCAGGAATCCTCGTGGTCAGTCGCCTCGCAAAACTTGACGACCTTGGTGTGCAGCTGAATGACGCGGTCCTCGACGATCTTGGCGCTGGTACCTTGCTTGGGGATTGCAACCAGGTAGAGGTTGAAGAGGGTGTCCTCCTTGCGCTTGTGGAGGACGAGGAGGCCTTGGGGCGTGCACACGAGGCTGCGATTGATGCGGTCGTAGAGGAGGCACATGGATGAGGCCCGGCTCATCACACGCTGGATGCCGGTTTCGTGCCACATCATCTGGTCCGTGGGCTTTGTGGGAACGACGTCGTCGGTCGCGTGGCGGTTCAGGCCGACAACTCCGTGAGCCACACGGAAGAGGACGGCGACGCAGTCATCGCCCAGGAGAGAGATGATGTAGCGGTCATCCGACACGACCATGGGGCACATGATATAGGGCCTCTCCGTCTCCTGCGAGTGCACGCTGCGATTGATCGTAAGATGCCCAGTCAAAAAGTTGACTTGGCCATAGATGAGATTGTGCAGACACCATTGGCGCATCTTCGCGCCCAGGAACTCGGGGCTTATGCACACGAGCGGGCGAGCCCCGGTGGCCGACTCGGGCGAGTGCAGGCGCGGGAACTGCTCTGGGTCGTGCAGGTCCGTGTGGTACCTGTTTGAGATGACGATCAGGAAGACTTTCTCGGTCTCGGTCCGTGTTGTCTTCTCCTGGTCAGGGCCTTCCTCTGCGGCGACGCCGGCTGCTTTGGCTTGTTGCGATGATGCAACTACGGCAAACGACCGGGTTTTCTCGTCGTTTGCGCTGCTGCTGCTGCTGTGGGCCGTGGCTGCAGCCGGCACAGACGGGGCGATGGGGGCCGGGGGGATCATTGGCATCTGTTGACCAGTCGTCGTCGTCGTCGTCGCCGCAGTGGCTACAGGCATGGCCACCGGCGTGAACGCGAACGGCGGTGGGAACCCGTACACGCTCGAAAACAGGGCGGCCACCTGCTGCTGCTGCTGGTGGTGCTGCATGAGCATGAGCATCTGCTGCTGTTGCTGTTGCTGCTGTTGCTGAGCCACGGAGAAGCCGGATAAGCCGTTGAGCGGCGCACGCACCCTGACGGTGGCAGCCGAGGCGGCATGGGCATGCACGGGCACGTGGTGCACTACGGTCAGCAAAAAAAAAAATCAACCAAAAAAAAAAAGTGACAAGGGCGGTTGTGTACCGTCAGCGGTTGTCGGGATCTCAGTTGTCGGGATCTCGGTTGCGGTGGTTGCGGTGGTTGCGGTGGTTGCGGCGGTTGCCGCGGTTGCCGTGGAGGAAGCAGCAGGGTGGGCCTTGGTTGGCAGCTGGGATGCCAGGATGAGCTTGTTGAGCTTGCGGCGATGGCCCTCGGGCATCCACGTCCACTGGCCGACGTCTTCGGGAGTGAGCGTGAGTAGGGTCTCGAGGTCGTCTGCGAAGAGGATTAGTGAACTCAGGACGGCGGGACGGAAGGGGGAAAAAAAGGGTGAGGAAAGAAAAGCAAAAAAAAAAAAAAAGGGGAGGGTCTCAGGTGTTGGCTCCAGGTCGATATAAGAAATAGCTGAATGTGTTCTGACCGTCGTTACCGTAGCACAGCTCGTCGACGATCTTGGCGACGTGGCCACCCAGCGCGTTTCGGGCCAGGAACTCGCGCACGGCTTCCCCTTCCATCGAGACAAGGTTTTCCCTCTGTTCCCGAAAAGGAAAAAAAGTCCTTTTTTGTTTGGCTTGTTTTTTTTTTTCGCCCGGCAAATTCCATTTTTGGCAAGGAGATCGCGGGTTGGTTGCTATGCATTTGTTTCAGACGGCGGGACAATACGCCGAGATTCAAACTGAATCATGAAGCCGGCACGAGCTGCAGGGAAAGTGGACAGATGCGCATGCAAAAAAAGGAGAAAAACAAAAAACGAAAAAAAGAAGACTGAGAAAAAACGAAAAGAATGCACCTGTCTCACTTTCATGTGCTCTCGGCAACTTTGAGAAAGGGGACGGAAACCGGGACGATCCACACGGCGTGCGGGTGGCTGGACGCGATCAGGTGGTCGACCACATTGTCGCCGCCGGTCCAGAGGCTGAGGCGGATCTCGGTGTCGACATTTTTGCTTGCGGCGTCCTCCATGCGCAGCCAGGCGAGCGGGTGTGACGGGGTGGCCTTGGCGCTGGCCTCGTTCATGAGGGCCGTGATGCTGGCCTGGTCGGCGGGCGGGAGGTAGTTCCAGACCCACGAGTGCGAGAAGACCGTGACGACAACCTCGTCAGAGTCAGAGTCAGACAGGGAGGAATTTTGTTGCCATGCCTGAAGCTCACGCTCGAAAAACGCCCTGGCGTCCATCGCCTCGACCGGGGGCAGCGAGGCAGACGCCGCCAGGGACAGCGCAGCGTTCAGGACCTTGTACCGAGGGACCATGTCGGGCCATACGTAGGACTCGAGGCGACGCCGGCCGGTCACACTTGAAATCTCGACCGGCGCAATGTCAGACCCTTTGATCGAGTGGATGTTGAGCAATGGCGGCGGCGGCGATCCGACGGAAGTGGCCGCTGTCGCAGACCGCCAGTCTGCGCGGATCTTGACTGGCGATGTGAGGTCGCCATAGCGCCAGACGACGTCGTCCCCGTGATAGTATTCGAACTGGTACTTGTCGAGGTTGAGCAGCAGCCCATGATTTTCTCATGACGCAATAATGACGCAGTCGGACTCGGCCCCGTTCTGCCCAGCGTGTCTGCGGACGTTTGGCGACGACGATGGCCGAGCCAGACTGCCCTGTGCGCACGTGCTGTGCATCACGTGCGCGGTCGAGATGTTTCGCGAGTGCCCCGTTGCGTTTGACGGCGGGCAGGTCGAGTGCAAGACGCCCTATGACCCGCTGGTCGATGTCGTCGTCGTGCAACAAGAGGGCTCTGCTGAGGGGGAGCTCAAGTGTGTTGCCCATGCAGGCCAGTCGGTCAGCGGCTACTGCCCCGTGTGCCGATCGATGGTGTGTCCGCAGTGCGCCGTGGGGCACGTGTGTGCGTCAGCGTTCCTGTCTGTGGCACGCGGGATTGCGCACGTCGTGGGCGAGGCGGAGGCAGACGTGCGCCGGCTGGGCGAGGCTGTGATCAGGGCCGCCGACGCCGTGCTGGACGCGGACGCGAGGATACATCGGATGCATGAGCACCTGGGCGATTCGCTCGTGGCGATTGACGCGCTGTTTGACGCGGCCGTGGCCAGGCTCAACGCGAGGAGGGACGCCTTGAGGCAGCAGGTCAAGACCGAGGTGATGGCAGATGAGAAGACGATGCAGGACGTCCGTGATCGGCTCATTATGAACCAGGAGCATCTGGTCGCTGTCAGGCGTGCTGCTGCCGACCTGAAAGGGGCAGTCGACGGCAACGCCAGCAGCGAGAGGACGCGGTCGTCGCCTGCGACCCTATCCAACACGGTCCGGCAAGCGCGACAGATACAGGCGCGCGTCGACACGCTCCTCCGGCAAGAGCATTACGAGGACAACGTTGTCGCGACCGCCCTCGTCGTCCTGCCCAAGGTGCACGAGCTCGGCATCGACTCGATCGGCGAGGTCCGACCCCATGCGGCCTTCATCAACGTCCCCCTGGCCGTCAACGCATTTTTCGCATCTAGACCCACGACGTCGTCTATTTCATCGGCCGTCCAGGCCAATCTGCAGACCTTTTTCCCCTCTGCGACCCTGGCCTCCTCCACATCCGTATTCAACAACAGCAACTGGATCAAGCCGTCCAAATCGCCGCCCTACAACCACCCATTGGCAATCGGGGCTGGCGGCGGCGGCGGCGGTGGCGGCGGCGGTGACGACAACGACATCGCGGTCAAGTTTTCCAGCATCAACATCGGTGGCACTGTCGGTGGTGGGATGGTAGCTGGCGGTCACGGTGGCGGCGGCCGCACCAGCACTAAACTCAGGCGGCCCCTTATTAAAAAGTAGTTGGTGACTAAGTAAAATTTATCCTTTGTGACAAAAGTTGGTAAAAGATCATCCTTTCCTTACCAAATTTTCGACATGCACGTGCCGAACATCCTCTTGCTGCTTCTCATGGTCGCCACGGCGGCCTCTGCGGAGACCGTGGATCGCCTGCCCGTGGCCCGCTTCACCGGCGCCCGCACGACAGGACACGTGCAGTACGCGGTGCGTGTCACGACCCCCGTCGAGGAGGGCGCAAAGCCACCGATTCAGTACTACTGTCGCGTTTTTTTTTCCTCTCTCCCCAACTTGTGCGCAATGGTAGGTTCGAGGGTACGACTCGCCCCGTCGTCAATCGTGGCCTGATCGCCCGCTTCCACGACGTGTACTACCTCGAGGTGGACGAGGCCGCGACCGATTTGGCCGTGTTTGAGCGCGGCCTGCAGGACGACCCTGCTATCGCGTGGTGGGAACGGCAAGTGGGTCGACAGATGGTCGCCCGCCGCAGCAGCCATCGCCCCCAGCAGCAGCGCCCCGTGGCAAAGGACGAGGAAGAGAACGGCCGGCGGACATCGCGCTCTCTGTCCCCACTTCCACCTCCGTACTTACGTTTATTTTTTATGATTCTTTTACCAATGTTTTCTGCTGTGCCCAGGTTCAACGACAAGAGTTTTTCCCTCCAGTGGCACCTTTACAACGAAAACCAAAACCAGTTTGACCTCAACGTGACGGGCGCGTGGAACCAGCCGGGCATCCTCAGCTGGGGTGCCAATGTCGTCAATATCGCGATCGTTGACAACGGTGCGTTCGGGTTGTGTCAATTGTGTCCCTTACCTTAGTTCTGCACGATTACACCTTAGGCGTGGACTACCTTAATAACGACCTCAACAACGATCTTTCTGGCAATAAATTTAGGCCCGACCTCAGCTACAACTTTATCGACGGCTACCCGAACCCTCAGCCTGAACCGGGAGAATCGCATGGCACAATGTGTGCAAGCGTCGCCGTTGGAACCGCAAACAACGGCTACTGCGGTGTGGGAGTCGCCCCCTTTGCATCGTATTCTGGTATACATTGCTTTTTGTCTTTGTCTCAAAAGGATCGCACTCGCAGGGATCAAGCTCCTCTCGGACTCGGCAGCCAGCTCGATGCAAGATGCCCAAAATGCGAATGCTCTGTCGTTTCAGCCTAACGACAACTGGATCTTTTCAAACAGTTGGGGCCCTTCTGACAATGGCATGGTGATGGAAGGTCTGCGATCCGTCTTGTTATGAGGGGGGGCTGCCTAATCACACTGGCATATAACCAGGTCCCGGAACACTTACCCTGCAAGCTCTGGAGCTGGGCGTGCGGACTGGACGAAATGGAAAAGGGTCGATTTACATTTTCGCATCTGGGAACGGAGGACAGTACGCTTATTGATTTTTTCCTTGCAACCTCTCACATCAGGCATCGCAGAAGCCGAGACAACTGCAACTATGACGGATTTGCAAACTCGGTCTGGACGTACTCTGTCGCAGCAGTTACGCAGGTGCGAAGGCAAGGCTACAAAATTTTTTTTATTTACCTTTTGCTTTTGGTACTGCAGCGTGGAGGCCAGGCCATCTATGGAGAAAATTGTTCAGCGATATGGATTTCTGGGCTCTCGAATGATGATACGTTCCCGTCGTCCATCGTACGCATACCCATCCCTTTTTTCCTTCTTGTTTAAAGGACCTTTCCCACAGACGACGGCAACCATCAATTCGGATGGCGCGTGCACGAGCGCGTTTTCGGGAACATCTGCTGCCACGCCAATGATTTCGGGTATCGTCGCGCTCATCTTGTCTGTTCGGTATCATGATAGCACGCTGTTTGGGGTTTGTGTCTGAAATGTTACTTAGGCCCGATCTCACCTGGCGCGACGTCGGTCTGATCCTCGCTAGGTCGGCGACAATAAGTACCGTTTTGATTATTCTGTTTTGTTTTTCTTTTGTGCTAAAGGTCATATTCGTTTCTATAGTACAACCATCGCATCCGTCGTGGATGAGAAATGCCGCTGGTTACATGTACTCGTCCACGTTTGGCTTTGGTAATTTTTTTTTTTTTCACAAACGCGAAATGTTGAACTTAATTTTTTATTTTTATTTTTATTGTCTTAGGTCTCGCCAATGCTGGCCGTGCGCTTGCTCTCGCGAAAGGCTTCGTGTCCCAAGGCAATAGCATGGTATGCATACTCACTGTGTTGGGAGTTTTACCTCTTTGTATTAGAACTACTATGCCCCCCCAACTATCGAAGGACCTTTTACGGTTGCCTACGGCGCGATCCAAAGACTTACTATTGACGTGACCAACGGAGCTATTGGGCCGATTGACCGCGTGATCATTAGCGTGACCATTAAGGCACTACTATATGGTATGAACAAAGTCATGCAACCGTCCGTCGCTGAAAAAACTATTTCAAAAAGGTGACCTGGCCTACGGCCTTCAGTCGCCATCTACTACGTATTCCGAAATTGCTACCTACCGACCGAATGACGGATCAAACGGAGTGTTCTCTTGGAGCTTTACGTCGTATGCTGACTATAAGATTCGATGGATGTCAGGTGAAAAAAAAAATTGATTATTTTACAGGGTCGCCTTCCTGGGAGAGGTGCCGACGGGCACATGGACACTTTACATTGCGAATAGAAATCCTGTTGCAGCCACCGTTTACAAGTAAGCTCGACCGTAACCCCCTTTTTTTAATTCAAAGATTTGGCCTTTGCAGTGTACAGTACACGTTTACCTATGCAACGATCCCGAGCGGCGGTGCTGGTGGAGGAGGCGGTGCTGGTGGAGGCGATCCTGCTATAATCGGAGGCTCCGTTGGGGCGGTGGTTCTCATTGCCCTCTTGGGAGCTGCTGCTGCTGCCGGCTCACGAATGTACGTTGCTATTGACTTGACAAAATTTTTTTATCAGTTTTTTTTTTTTCGACAGGCGCCGAAATAATGAACAGGCGCCCGATCAGCAGTTTATGCGCTTTGAGGATGAAGAAGCACCCAACGAGCCCCCCGGCGGCAACAGCAACACGAACAGCGACAGCAGCGAGTTCATCGCAATGCAAACGTTCAACCCTCCGTCACGGTCCGATGGAAACGACGACGCTGTCGACACCAATCCGTTCGCCCGCCCGCCTTCCAATTCAGGCTATTCTGCCGTCGCAGCCGCAAGAACCAGTACTAATCCCTTTGACGACTGAGAGATGTACTTGAGTTTCACGTTTGAATCGCCCTGAACATGAGTTGCTTTGGTTGCCGTCAGCGACCCCACGACCCCACGACGACGACCTCAACCTAGGCGCCCTGCCTGACCCGCCACCGGCCGCCCTTTTGATCGACGTTGATAAAAGCCTAGCGGATGCGGCAATGAAGGGCAAATGCTCGCACTCAGAACGATCCTGCAAGTCGACAACTCGCACATCGAAACCATCGAGTACGTGCTCTCGTACGGCGCTGAAAATCCAGGGGGGTGATCATGGCAGAAATGATGACTTTCACGCACGCAGAATTAAAAAAATTTTTTTCTATACAAGTTTCAATGGGGATTCACTTGGTGTTCAGATCCTAAAAAAGACATTGCGTCGCTGGTGTTGGCGGTGGATCAGGACTGCACCGATCGTCCAGAAGAGGAGCACCCAGCCCAGCCAGGCGGCCATGAAGAGCAGCGCATATTGGTGGCTGCCCGTGGCGTCCGAGATGGACCCGTAGACGTACGGCGACCACATGTCGCCAAAGATGTGGATTGCCATGGTGGACATTGCGACCGAATGGCTGGGAAAAAGGAAGATGTACCGTTATTAGCACATGGTAGAGAAAAAATCAGGGGGAGCATACCCACGCATGTCGTCGCTCACGGTTGAGAGGAAGACGGCGTTGACCGGTGTGACGGTGCAGAGGATAAAGAACTCGGCGGCGGTCATGAGGACGAGGAACGCGGCAATGTTGGGCATGAATACGGCCGCGATTGCCAGCGGTGTACCGATCCATGAAAACAGCACTGCCAAGTTGACGCCCACCTGCAAACAATATTCCCTATTTCAGCAATGCTAGGAAATCGATTAGAATACGCACCTGGGTGCGATCGAGCTTTTTATGGATGACGAGATAGTCCATTACGACGGCGGCGAGGATATTGCCCACGATGCCGCAGAATGCCGTGATCGCGCCAATAATGTAGTTGGCCGTGGCCTCGTCGAGTTCGTAGACCTCGTTCACGTACGACGGGAGCTGTCAGCCATGAGTTTTAGTTTTCAGTCGGTACTGCTTTGAGACGAACGCACCCAGAACGTGAGGGCACCGAGGACAAACGTCTGCGCGCAGTAGCCCAGGGTCATGAGCACGTAGGTCGAGTTGAATATGAGCACGTGCAATGCCTGCAAGAGTGACTTGGGCTTGTTGGCATCAGCCGCCGGAACAACGCCCTCGGGGACGGCAGCCGGAGTCGACTGCGCATCCGGCAAGGCGCCGTGCGAGTGGCCCTGGCTCGAGTCGTACTTGACGTTGGGAAGGTAGATGGCGAGGCACACAAAGGGCAGTGCGACCAGCACCTCTGTGAAAAACACCCACCTCCAGCCAATCGATGAAATAAACAGTCCCGCGCCGAGGTAGCCCTGCACCACGCATCATCCGTTTTAGCCTCTCTTTTTTTTTTTTTGGCAGAACAAAAGAGAATGTACGAGGGCATAGCCGATGGGAAGCATCGAGTAAAACACAGCGAGCCACTTGCCACGTTGCGCTGGAGGGGCAACGTCGTCGATCAGGGCGGGGGCCAGGCACACGAACGCAGCCTCGCCTATCCCGGTGAAACACCTTGCGACCTACGCCGATCAGTTTGAGTAACGCAGACCACCGAATGGGAAGCCATTACCATGAGGTACCAAAAGTCTGTTGCAAAGGCACACGCGCCCGCTGCGACGACCCACACGATCATGCCCGCCATCAGCAGCATCCCCGACGGGACGTAGCGCGCCGTCTGGGCCATCACAGGCGACGAGAACGCGTACCCGACCGTAAACGCTGCGCTGATGAGGCCGATCTCCGTGTCGTCCAGGCTGAACTCGTCTTGGATGGACCCGACCAGGCCAGAGAACGCGCCGCGGTCATAGTAGTTGCACAGGGCGAGGATGCACGTCATGAAGAGCACCACATACGGCTTGTGCATGATCTTGAAGCAGCCCTTTTTGGACAGGGCCGCTGCCCCGCTCCCTTCGCGGGCCAACAGGGCCTCGTCCTCACCGTCCTCGTCGCCGTCGTCGTCGTCGTCCTCGTCGTCCTCGTCCCCCTCGCCGTACTGGTGGGACGCGGGGGTGAGCATGTCGTCATCGTCGATCAGTGGCCCGTTGTCGTCGTCGTCCTCAAAGGCGGCCCCTGCTCGTTGCCCGCCTGCGGTGGACGGGTCTGCGTCCTCGTCGTCACTCACTTGCGCGTGGTCCTTGTTGCGGAACGGGCTCCACCGACCCGACGCGGTCTGGTCCAGCTCACTGTCGGCTAACGGCCTTACTGATGCCATGGACGAGTCTATGTTTGGAAGGACAACGGGTGAGAAAAACACAGACAAAAAGAAGCACGGCCCACGACAGTGTGTGTGTGTGTGTGTGTGTGTGTACAGGGCACTCAAAGGTGCAGAATCCCCAGCAAAAGCGGGGTAGGTGACAACTTGACCAGGCAAAATGGGCAATGCACTTTCGTTATGCCGGCGGTTGTTCTTATGCATTGATAACAAAAATTAGATCAGAGCCGAGGCATAAGAAGAGAGCGGCAGGTGGCGCCGTTGAGGAGGCCAGTAGAGGCGATGCGCGACGTGAAATCACCCGTGGAGTCGCCCGGCCAGTCGAGGATCTTTTGGCAGTGGAGGAACACCAGGTCCTCCTCCCAGATCGCGACCGACGAAGGGTCCATGTGGTGCTTGCTGGCGACGAGCAGGCTGAGGAGCTGGCTCACGCCACACGATCCCGAGCCGAGCACGTAGTCGCCCAGTTGGGCTGCCGAGTACACCTCCACGAGCAGGCGGCGGATGGTCTCGATCATGAGGCCCGTGGGGATGGCGACATGGCCCTGATCGTTGCTGAGCCCGTGGTGATCGTGGTAGAACTTGCCCAGGAGGTTGACCGTGAGGTCGGTCACGTCCATCCCGAGCTCGAAGGACGACTGCAGCTGGTCCCGACGACTGAGCATCCACGTCGAGTCGGACATGAGCATGTAGGCCGAGAACGGCGCGTCCAGCACCGCTTCTGATCGCTCGACAAGGTCGATCAGTGGAACCTATTTAATCATCTTATGTATGACGAAGAAAAAAAAGGCTCGTTTTGTACCATCGACTGAAACCCACCCGTCAGGTTGTACTTTGTAAAGTACCAGTACGGCATCTTGTCGTCCTCCTTGTCTGTCCTCCTCGCGTGCACGATCGCCACTTGCTGATTTTCTCTGTATGGCATCTTTCCTACATACCATGGAAGAAGGAAAAAAAAGTACATTGGGATGTATTTTCCACGACAATTATTTGTTACCTTGGGCAACGGCAACCTCGTTGTCAATGCTTCCCTGGAGCAGGGGGATGGGACGGTAGATGACCCCTTGCAGGATTGCGCGCAGGACGCTCTGATGGAGGTCGTTCACCACAACCACGGGCAGGCGGTCGAGTGCGGCGGCGGGGTCGTCGATGCGTTCGCCCGTTCTGCTGTCGTGGTAGCTGATCCCCCCAGTGTCCATCAGCCGCCGCCACACCCACCAGTCGCGGCGCGAGTCACCAAACGCACTGATGGCGGGCGACGAGACATACCGCACGCGGATGACACGCTGGCCGGGGTCAGTGGACGCGAACGTGCCCGCGACAGTGGTTGTCCCGTCGACAAACAGCGGTGCTGTCGTCAGAGTACGGGCGCCGGTCTCGGCCGCGACAGAGCAGAACGTGGACGTGGGCCGGAAGTAGAGGGTCGGGCACAGCGGGCTCCAGTCGCAGTTGAGCATGTACGCCGCCCGCCTCGTCAGCATGGCCGCAAGCAGCGTCGACGTGGTGTCGCGCATGGCCGACGTGAAGCCCCAGGACAGGACCTCGTGCACGACGTAGCGCACCGTGGGCTCGCTGCAGTCAGTCGGCTCCTGGACCTCGCGGAACATGCGCTCGAGCTCGTTGGCGGCCGTGCTGTTCCACCGCACCGTGGGCAGGTTGTGCACGTTGCTGTACCCGTTGCGAGCACTCCAGCCGGCGGTCCACAGTGTCTTGCGTGGGAACCACAGCTGCTTGTGCGGCACGTCGTTCGGGTGTGCTGGCCTTGTCCTGGCAGGTGCCCCTGGACCGTGATCGGCCGTCTTCCCCGGCAGCAACAAGGAGCCCATTGCCTGTGAGGGATCAGCCAGCCACCACGAGGCCGCCAGCCCCACCACGGCCACCGCCGCGGCCAGCACCATCCCCCGACGCCCACGCTGCAGCACTGCCAGCCCCAGCACAATCACCCGCTTGATCACCCGTCGCCAGAGCATTTGGCTGCCAAAGACCAAAAAAAAGGGGGGGGTGGGGGAGAACGAAGTTGACGGCTCCGAAAAGGCCTGGCCGACCTGCACTATCGCCACACGTCAAGCCCGCTAAGGTGGCGCTTCCCCCCAGCGACATGCGACCGAACCAAAAACGACCATTTTAGAGCAAGTGTGAATGCCAGGCCCACAGTCTTATCTGCTTGTTGTTATGCTGGCCACGGCAGCCTGGGCCGCAGCAGCCACAGCGCTGTCTGCGGTTGCCGCTCCTTCTTCCCAGGCGGGCAAGCGTCTGATCCAGCTCAGTGCCGACGAGGCCCCCACGTGGATGGATGAGGCGACGGTGCTGTCGACGCTGGTCAAGCACAATGTGCAGTTCATGGACGTGACTGCGCATCCCGAGGAGGACCGCAAGCCACGCGTGCCGTCGCTGCGCGTGTTCCCCGCGGGGCCGACGCACCAGGCCGAGGCGGCCAAGTACCTCGCGGCGGCCGACATTGCCGAGGCCGAGGCCAACCTGGTCACGCTGTCGTCCTTTTTCACGCGCTACTACAGGTCGGACACGGGAGTGCAGTCGGCCGAGTGGCTCTTTGGCAGGGTGCAGGAGTACGCGCGCGGCAGTGCCAGCAACATCACCGTGACGCAGTTTGCCCACAGCGACTACGAGCAGCAGAGCGTCATCGCGCGCTTTGAGGGGCGGGACCCGTCGCAGCCTCTTGTCATCCTCGGCGCGCACCAAGACTCTATCAACTCAAACAACCCCACGACGGGGCGCTCGCCCGGCGCTGACGACGACGGCTCCGGGTCGGTCACCATCCTCGAGGCCTTCCGCGTCCTGGCCGCTGGTGGCTTCAACCCGATCTACCCCGTTGAGTTCCAATGGGTACTTTGTGTTTGTTTGTTTGTGCGCCTATTAAACGTCCGCGTAGTATGCAGCTGAAGAGGTCGGCCTGCTCGGCAGCCAGGACATCGCCGCGGCCTACCGCGAACAGGGCGTGGCCGTGTACGGCATGCTGCAGCTCGACATGACGGCGTACACGGACGACTTGGAAAAGCCTGTCAAGATCATCATGGACTATGTCGACCGTGACCTCAGCCTGTTTACAGCGCAGCTGGTCGACGCCTACACGACGCTGAGCTGGCGCCAGTCGCTGTGCCTGTACGCCTGCAGCGACCACGCGTCCTTTAACCGTTCGGGCTATGCGGCAGCGCACACGTTCGAGCCTGTGACCTGCCCAGAGATCCACCAGACCGGCGACGACCTGGACCTGATCGTGTGGCCGTTGCTGGAGCAGTTTATCCTCTATGCCATCGGCTATGCCATCGAGATGAGCTTTGGTCCTTGAAGAAAAAAAAATTGATTTTGTGTCCTGTGCAGCCCCGTAAAATACAAACGGATGCGACGGAACGGCTGATGCCCCATCGGCAGAGAGAGAGAACTCGGAGGAGGGTTGGAAAAAAAAAAGAAATGAAAAAAAAAAACTCGGCCAAAATTCAACAACAAAACTGATGCCGGCAACTGCACCGCGCGTGTCACTGTCCGGCACGCTGCTGGCGTCGCTGCTGCAGTCGATGTCGACCAAGAACGAGAACGCGGTACCGCTGCTCCCCTTCTCCTAATACTCAAACGACAGTGCGCAGGAGGCGTTTCTGTTTGGCACGGTGAAGCAGGTCACGGTCCTCCAGGCGACGGACGAGCGGGAGGACGGCGAGGTCAAGACGACGATTGTCTGTAGGACCGCATGCGTGCTTCTCTGTCTCACCTCACCTGTGTGTAGCAATCCAAGAGTTCCAGGTGCTGCCGGGCACGTTTGCGTTCTACAACGGCGCAGGCAAGGTGGATGGCGAGGCGCTGCTCCGGCTGCTGGGCGGGCAGGACAAGGCAAAGACGTTTGTGGGCTGGCTGCGCTTCCGGAGGAACACGCCCACGCAGCCGTCGCTGCGCGAGATCGCCATCGTCGAAGCGCTGAGGCCGTACGCTGCACGGGAACAGCAGGTGGGGCCCTTGCTTGCCTTGTTTACGCACGGCCGCAAGAACGTGGCCACGCACACGATCGACTTTGCGTTTATGTGGGCGGGGGCTGGCGAGGGCGGCAGTATGCAGCGCGCGCAGGTGGACATCGGCAACCTCGTCGAGAGCACGCAGGCAGAGTACAAGTTTGTGTCCAACATGCCCCTCAGCTCGGATGCGCCGTTTGCCGTCGACTTGCTCAAGACGCTGCAAAACATCAAGTATCGTTTCTCTCTCTCTCTCTTTTCATGCAGCGTGGGCTGACCATGTTCCGGTTGCTCGTAGGCAAAAGGAGTATATCGCGTCCGTGGAGGGCGTGCGCGACCAGATCCTGAAAGACATCGAGGTAATTTCTGTCGTTTCTATTTTATTTTTTTTTTAATTAATCCTTTCTCCGCCCCATACGTAGAAAAAGGTACAAAAGCTGACCGACTGGGAGGTAAGCCTGCAGACGCTCAAGGGCGAGGTCGCCCAGCTCGAGCGCGAGGCCATGGCCGCCGGACGGGCCAGGGCCGCACACCATACCACCACCACCACCGCCACCACCAACGGCGCCATTGACAATGCCGGCGTTCTCGTCGACGTTGACGACAATACGATGCAGTTCTGATAAACAGCTGTCACAGCCTACGTCAACAAATATTTTTTTCAAACGTTTATTAACGCATTTACAACAAAAAAATCGTTACCTGGTAAGCAAGGGGTTAGGAAATAGGATGGTTAAGGGGGTGGGAGGAGGGAAAAGAAAGGAGGGGACATGAGAAAGTGGTTGCCAAAAAAAAAAAAAGAAAAGGAGGGATTAGTGCGGTCTAATAAACGTGCTGGGACTGGGACAGAGCGACGAGCTGGGCTGCAAGGTCTTCCAGTTGAGCTTGCTCCGGGTCGATCGTGATGAATCGTGGCGGGGGCGGTGGCAGCAGCGTGACCAACGGGAGGAGATAAAATTGCTGCTGCTGTTCTTGATGATTCTGCAATTGCTGCTGCTGCTCTGCCAGCTGCTGCTGCTTTTGTTGCTGCTGCTGGCGGTGATGCCGGCTTGCTGTCGAGGAGGCCGATGACGAGAGCTTTTCGACCGTCTTGAGGCGGTTTCGTCTCCGAAACTTGCCCGAGAAAAGGTGGGCCGGACGGGGGTGACCGTGGTGGCGGAGGTAGGTGCCGCAGGGGTTGCACAGCGTGTTGTTGCCGTCGCGGTCGAAGCGCCAGAGCGTGGTCTCGCGGGTGTGGCAGTGCGAACACTCCTTTTCCCCCGTTTGTGGCGGTGGTGAGCTTGCTGCCGGTGTCGTTGGTTCGTTGCTGGTGTTGGAAGGGCTCGTGATCATTGTCGGCGACGAGGCAGACGACGTGTCTGAGGAAGAAGACACGTCGGTGGCGAGAGCTATTTGAGGGTGGTGGCCACATGGGTATT
>Ga0302230_10000415_pt1 | contig 38286 bp, 59 predicted proteins | sample II_Palsa_N2_1_FD_193523 | JGI IMG/M metagenome (GOLD analysis project Ga0302230, IMG submission 193523) | Peat permafrost microbial communities from Stordalen Mire near Abisko, Sweden - II_Palsa_N2_1 | ecosystem: Environmental > Terrestrial > Soil > Palsa > Peat permafrost | place: Sweden... | reverse complement strand
TTTTCGTGCAAGGGCTTTTTTTTTTTTTAAACTGTACTTACAAAAAAACGTTTTTATCGGGGCAGGTTTTGGCGTTGACCAAATAGATGGCGTGAGGTCGTACATTATTTTTCTTTTTTTTTTTTTAATGCTTTCATTTCCCCCCTTTGGGCTTGGTTACCGTTAAAAATTACACTGTGACAAATCCAGCACGAAACAATCGAAAACAACACCCAGAAATAATACGTCATCTAAAACTCGACGTCGTCGTCGTACGCTCGCTGTGGACGATGGCGGCCGCGCAAGGGCGAGGAGGACAGGTTCAGGCCGTGCATGTTTGGTGAACGAGTAAGCGACGACATGGACTCGAGTAGTGACGGCGCCATGTAACTAAAGCCTTTAAACGCGTCACGGTACGAGTCTGTAAGCATGGTGGGCTCGGAGGGCGAGTCGGCCGCAGGCATGCTCGTAAACTGCTTGTCAAAATTGCTCACGTCGACGTCGCTTGTCTATGGGAAAACTAAGTCCAAAGCCTGGATGCAAAACAACGTAGTATCATACCAGAACGGGTTTAATCGGTGATGGAAGCTCGCGCCTAGCGAGCTTGCCCCAGTCGATCGATTTGAAAAATGGATGGCGTTTGACCTCGTCTGCGCCGTTGTAACCTAGGCGTGTATTGGGAGCTTTGCGAAGCAGTTTCCGGACGAGGTCTTTCGCGTCCGGCGTAAAGTACATTGGCAACTTTAGCTTGCCGTTCATGATCTTTTCCATCGTCGCCTTGCGATTGTTTGCAGTGAACGGAGGCTGGCCTGCCAGCATGTCGTACATGACTGCACCGAGGCTCCACCAGTCGACTGCATGGCCGTAGCGATGATTTGACAACTATTTTATTTAAAATTTAGTATCGAGTTCATATGGCGACATCTCCCGCCCTTTCACTCACGGTCTCGGGAGCCATGTACTCGGTTGTGCCGCAGCATGTATTCGTCCGCCCATCGTCGTCCAGGGGCACCTTGCTCAGTCCGAAATCCGTCAGGAGAATGTGGCCATCCTTGCCCAGCAGAATGTTTTCGGGTTTCAGGTCGCTTGCGAAAGAACAAAAGCAAAGGCATTGTTGAGCCCGAAAACCAACCCACCCCCAATACGTGCGTGATACCGATATATGATGCCGAGCGAGTGCACATGCTCGATCGCAAGGACGAGCTCGGCGAGGAAAATCTTGGCCGTGTCCTCCATAAACATGCCCTCGGTGGCCATGTACGTAAACAACTCGCCGCCGGCAGCAAACTCGAGGATCAGGTACAGCTTGTTGTCGGTCTGGTAGGCATACATCAGGTTCACGATGAACGGGTAGCGCAGCCGCTCGAGGATAGATCGCTCGGCGCGCGTGTGCTCGACGTCTTTTGTGCGAACCTTTCAATCACTCCACTTTTAGTACCCAGGCGCCAGCTTGCAAGAGGCCGACAGTACCACAAGCGAGGCCTTGCGCAAGACCTTCATTGCAAAGAGCTCGCCCCTGTCCTTGCCGGTGATCTTGCGGACGAGGAACACCTTGCCGTACGCGCCCTTCCCAATCAGGCTCAGGATTTGAAAGTCCTGAGAGCCCACTTTGGGCGCAAAGGGCTCTGCTGAATCAAACCCGACGTCCCCGATGACGATCTCCTCCGCCTGGACGCCGTCGCCACCGTCTTCATCATCGTCGTCGCTCGGCACGTCTGCGTGGATGAACAGGTCCTCGTCAAACTCGTCGTCGTCGACGTTGTCGTCCTCAAAGTCGTCTGCGCTGTCCAGTCGGTTGCGAATACTCCCGTCCAGAGCGGCCGACGGCGTCCTCCCGTGCTCCGCGCCGTCCTCGTGCAGCTCCATGTGAAAGATGGCCGACATCCTCAAATCAAACTGCCCAAAAAAAAAAAAGGGTCGACGGTTATTCAGCGGCCCGTCCAGCAACGCTTTGCACATGACACGAGAAAGTGCTACGTATACTGCACATCGTGTGCTGGTCGTGCAGCAGTCAAACACGACAAGTGAAAGCGTAAAAAAAACGGCCGCGCGACCAATGAGAAAAGTTTCGTGACGCACGTGTGTTCTTCTGGTGGGGATGCTGAGGAGCCTGCTGCTGGTGGTGCTGGTGCTGGCGACGGCGGTGCTGGCGCAGGAGGACAACTATGTCTTCCTTATCTCGATTGACGGCCTGCGCGCCGACTACCTGCTGCGCGCCGACGAACTCGGCGTGAGCATTCCCAACCTTCGTTCCCTCATGGCCAATGGCGTGCTGGCCGAGGGCGCCCACACCGTGACCCCGGCCGTGACGTACCCTGCGCACACGTCCATGATCACGGGCGTCGTCCCCAACCGCCACGGCATCCTGTACAACGGCAAGTTCGACCCGACCGGGCTTGGCCGGGGCTCGTTCTACTTTGAGTACGACATTGAGGCCGACACCATCTTCAAGGCGGCCAAGCGGGCGGGCCTGAGCACGGCCGGAGTCAACTGGCCCACGAGCTGTGGCGAGTCGCTCGATTACAACGTCCCCGATGCCTTTGGCCGCGACGAACAGGAGCTGCTGTACCTGCGCGCATGCAGCCACGGCCCCTACAAAGAGTAATGGACCCTGTTTTTCTCCTTCGTCGTTTGGGTCTCATTTTGTTTTCCGCAGTATCGTCAGCACCCCCCAAGACTTTGACGAGGTCAACGACGCTGAACGTGCCAAGATCGCGGTCGCATTCACGTTGGCCGACGGTGCCCCCCACCGACTAAACGCATTCCACATATCCGGGCTTGACGGCGCGCAGCACAGCCACGGAGTGTTCAGCCAAGCTGCCTTTACCGAACTCGAGGTGCAGGACACCCTGCTCGGCGAGATGCTGGAAGCGATCGACCGCTCTGGTGTGCGCAACCGCTCGACGATCTTCATCGTGAGTGACCATGGATTCATCAACGCCACGCAGCAGGCCGCTCCAGGCGTCCTCCTTGCCCAGCGCGGACTCACCCAGGATCCCTGGAAAGCGTACCCGTACTCTGGCTCGGGCAGGTACCATCATCCTTGCAATAATATACATATATACATATATATTCTCTTACGTTTTCTATAGTCTCGCCATCATGATCAGCGATCCCAACGATGCTGCCACCAAGGCTCAGGTGGCCGCCGTCGTGGCAGAGCTCGTGGCAGGTGACTATGGAATCAACGCTGCCTGGGTGGGCGACCAGGTGGAGCCCCTTGGCGGATGGCGCGACGCCTATGCGGTTCTGGAGGCACAGGTCGGATGGACGCTTTCTGGATCCGTGACAGGCTCCGTGACCGAACCGGTCTCCCTGCGCGGCATCCATGGTCACACTCCTTTCAACCACCCCGAAATCCTAGGCTCCTTCCTCGCCAGCGGCTACGGCGTCGCCCAGGGCAAGCGCGTCCCGACCGTCCAGCTCCTGGATGTCGCCCCCACCATTGCCTCTCTTCTCGATCTCGAGCTCACCACCCCCGGCGGCCTCGACGGCCGCGTCCTCACAGAGATCTTTGCCTAGCCCGTTCGTTAGTTTCTTTCAGTCGACGTCGCAAAAAAAAAAAAAAAAAGATGACAGCGCCACGTGGGTTCACACGGCTGAACGAACACGTCGATGACGACGAGAGCCTGCACGCGAGCGGCCCTCCAAGCGCGTCCTCGGCCGCCGTTGTGGCGCTGAGTGAGACGCCGATAACACCGCAGGCGTTGGGTGGCACCGAAGAGGAGGAGGAGGGCGACGACGACAACGCTGAAGGGGCACGAGGAAGGCGGACGTGCTTTGGCGTGACGTGGAAGGACGGACTGGTGGAGGCGTGGGAAATGCTTAAATTCGGAGGGCCCAACACGGTCGCGTACCTCTTGCAGATGGTCCTGGGCATGGTATCCCATCCTGTTTCCGTGTCTGTCGTTTTGACCCGCCTTCTCCTAGGTCATGGCGCTATTTATTGGCCACTGGGGCACCGCACGCGGTACGCATACAGGCCGCTGTGTTTGCGCCTCTTCCTAACCCGCCTTGTAGACCTCGCCGCGGTGGCACTGGGCAATATGTTTTGCAACGTCACGGGCCTGTCGATGGGCATGGGCATGGCAACGGCGATGGATACGCTAATCTCACAGGCGTACGGGCACAGCCCCAAGTCCCCACTCGTGGGCATCATCTTCCAGCGTGGCATGCTCATACTCATGCTCATGTGCGTCCCCATCGCCGCCGTGTGGCTGTCTGCCGAGCCCATCCTGATCGCGTTTCAGCAGGACCCCGAGGTCGCGCAGCTCGCGGGACTGTACGCGAGGCTCTTCCTGCCTGGGTTACCTTTCATCTTCCTGTTTGAGTGCTGGCGAAAGTACCTCCAGGGCCAAGGCATCATGTACGTGTCCACCCTGGCCACCCTCGTAGGCCTGATCGTCAACATCATGTGCTGCTACCTCTTCATTTTCGTGTTTGGGCTCGGGTTTGCTGGCGCACCGATTGCCATGAGCGTCACGGGTTTCTCCATGCCCACTTTCACCTGGTACGTCCTGACAAGGTTGAGGGAGGGAGGAGGAAGATCATTCTGATGACGTTTGCCCTTAGGGCGTTTGTCCATTGGCGTGGCCTCCACAAAAACACTTGGTATGGCTTTTCCAAAAGGGCGTTTAGCGACTGGCCGCAGTTCTTCCGCTTTGGTGTGCCTGGGATGATCATGCTAATGTATGTTGTTAAAACGTTATTTCTTGTTTTCCGAAACCCTCTCTCTCTCTCTCTCTGTGCACAGGAACGAGTGGTGGTCGTTTGAAATCGTCGCTCTGATGGCAGGCGTCATCAGCGATGTCGCCCTGGCCGCCCAAACCGTTGTCCTGTCGACGGCTACACTCATGTTTATGATCACGTTTGGAGTGGCAATCGCGACCAACGTCCGCGTCGGAAACGCCCTCGGTGCTGGCGATGTCAAGGCCGCCAAGCGCTCAGCAGTCGTCGGAACAATGATGGGCCTGTGCACCGCCCTTGGGTCGTCTGTCATTCTCCTTTGTATCCGCAACTTTTGGGGCTACCTCTTCTCGGACGATGAAGAGGTCGTCCATCTCGTGGCCAGTGTTCTCCTCATCTACAGCATCTTTGCGGTCTTTGATGGCGCACAGGCGGTAACAAATTTGACTTTTTGACATGGTTTTTATTTTTATTTTATTTTATATTTCCTCGTAGCTCGGAGGCGCCATCATCCGCGGCGCCGGCAAACAGCACATTGGAGCTATTTTCAACTTTGTGGGCTTTTATGTCGTTGGACTCCCCTTTGGCTACTTTCTGTGTTTCAAGATGGAGCAAGGCCTCTGGGGACTCTGGTGGGGCTTGTGCGGGGCCCTGCTTATTTGCGCATCCGGGTATTTCTCCATCATCTACCGGATGGACTGGCACAAGGAGTCTGTCAAGGCCCAGGATCGCGTCAAGCAGAGCCAGCGCCTGTTTTCCGAACGCGACCACGACGAGATAGCCCTCGTGCCCAGCAATGCGGACGGGCTTCCGTTGACGTACACTTTTTTTTGTTTGTTTGTTTGTTTGTAAGGGTATGCTCATTCTTTTGTTTAGATCGGTGGTCGTCGTTGGCGAACGTGACCACGACGACAGCGACGTGCATGCTGATGGCGACGACGACGACTACGATGACGGCATGTCTCGGTCCATGAGTCTTTCTTCGACCAATCAACTTCTCCTGCGGGAGAAATAGGCTCTGTATCTGGCACTGTGGCACTGTGGCACTGTGGCATTGTGTATGGCATTGTGTACGGCATTGTGTACGGCATTGTACAAAAAAGAAAAGTCTGGACACACACAGAGAAATCTGTGTTTTTTTTTTTTTTTTCAACATGCTGCTTGCCGTGGGACGATGGATTGTTTTACGACTGCTGTCGCTGTGCCTGGCCATTTTCTTCCGCGAGACGGCCGCGTTTGGCGAGGACAGGCTGCCGGATGCGCGGACGAGCAGCGTCATCTTTGTGTGTGCACCGCACGCCAACCAGTTCATGGACCCGGTGATGGTGATGCGCCACGCCGGCCGCCCCGTCGGGTTTCTCACGGCCGCCGTGTCCATGCGCCGTCTCGTGGTCGGCACGCTCGCCAGGCTGCTCAACAGCATCCCCGTCGAGCGGGCGCAGGACATGGCGGTCAAGGGTGTGGGCACCGTCGTCAGCGTGTCCGGCTCACGCATTGTTGGCGAGGGCACGCGTTTTGTGGCTGATTTCCCTCAGGGCCGCGACGCGATGTCCATCGTGCTCGACGGCGAGGCCTACGTCGTCACCGAGGTCATTTGTGACACGGAGCTCATCGTCGCCCACGAGCCTCCTGGCGGCCTGCCAAACTCGCTCAGCCTGCCCGCAACGTACAAGATCCTGCCAAAGGTGGACCAGGCCGTTGTCTACGAGGCCGTGTACAACGTCCTGCATGCTGGCGGCGCCGTCGGCATCTTTCCCGAGGGCGGCTCACACGATCGTACCACGCTCCTGCCGCTCAAGGCGGGCTTCACCATCATGGCCTTGGTAAAACGAAACCCCCTCCCCAATGCTACTAGTACAGGGAAAAATCGTATGTAGCTCATGCAAAACATTTGCAGGGAGCGCTGGCCAAGCACCCCGAGATGAAGCTGAGGATTGTGCCGGTGGGGCTCAACTACTTTCGCGCACATCGCTTTCGCTCGACTGCCTATGTCGAGTTTGGCGACCCGATTGTGGTCGAGCCCGAGCTGGTCGAGCTGTACAAACGAGGCGGGACGGAGAGGAGGAAGGCGTGCGGCGTCCTGCTCGACTCGGTCAACGAGGCGCTCAAGGACGTCACGGTCCAAACGTCCGACTACCAGATGCTGCAGTTGCTGCGCGCCGCACGGCGTCTCTACCTGCCCGAGGGGCGCAAGATCACGGTCGAGCAAAAGCTGCAGCTCACGCGCAGTTTTGCCGAGGGCTGGGAGGCCTTCCACGATCGCACCGACGTGATCGAGCTAAAGCAGGAAATCGAAAACTACAACAACACACTCAAGCAGTTCCGGCTGCTCGACAGCCAAGTTCCCAAGCTCAAGACGAGTCGATCGCGCGCCCTTGTTCTCCTGGCGTACGTTTTGTGTTTTTTTTTTTCCGGATGGATATGTGCGCGCGTGTGTGTGTGGAGCTAAACTACTACGTATCAGGGAGCGAGTCGTGCTCTTATGCGTGCTCACAATCGTGGCGTTGCCGGGATTGATCATGACTGTACCCATCGCGGTCGGCGCCAATCGCGTGGCAAAGGGAAAGGCGCGTGAAGCCGTCAAAGGTTCATTCAGCCCCTTAATGTACGGTATGATCCTCATGGGCACCAAATAGGCTCGACCGTCAAGCTAGCGGGGAGAGACGTGATGGCAACGTGGAAAGTCATGGTGGGCGGAGTCCTCGTACCGCTGGTCTGGCTCTTTTGGGTGCTCGTCTCGGTCTTTGCTTTCGGCCTTTTCCCGGGAGTGTTTGGAATGGGCACAGTGGAAGAAAATACGACTTTGAGGCTCGTGCTCCCCGTCATCTCCGTACCCGTCATCCCTCTCATCATGTACTCTGCCGTCATCTTTGTGGAGAACGGACTTGGCATTCTGCGTTCGCTCAAGCCGCTGATCTCAATCCTCGCTGGGCACAACGCCGTCCTCGCCCTGCAGCAGCAACGCGATCGCCTCAACCTGAAAATCAGCGCAATGGTTGAACAGCTAGGGCCGCAAGCCATCAGCGATTTCGCGCGCGCGCGCGTCATCTCTCCTCAATTGGCAAATTGTTCGATTGACGATTGAATTTTTTTTTTCTTTTTTAGTCATAAGTAGCAGTATAAGTACAAAAATGAGTGTGAATACAACTGCCAGTAACTGAAAATAAATAAATAAAATAAAAAAGGGTGATGTGCAGCCGAAGCAGAACGAATAAATAAATATTCTTTGATAAGCGTTTTTTTTTCTTTCATTCCATTTCTGATCCACGCTCGCTGCGCTTGGTGCTGTAGATGTTGACAGATATCCCGGTGACGGCGAGGGGGGCCAGCCCAAAGTAGCAGTAGCGAGAGTCACCACGACGACCAAGACGCCGGCACTTGAGCTTTGGGAAGGCTTGGCGGACGAGCTTGCCAAACCCAGACGCACTAATGGGATCGTCCATGTGTTCGACAGCAAACTGATCGTAGACGTCCTTGCGCGTCACGTAGGCATTCGCCTGAAGGCGGTAGTTTCTTCGGAGCCTGTGTTTCGTTTTTTTCGAAAAATTGAGTAGAATTAAAAATAAAAAAATTACCATTGGACGACCTCGTGAGTCTGGACCATGTACTCGGTAGCGTCCACACCGCGGCGCGTGGACGAGGCAGCTGATTTTTTCGACCAAAGGTGTGAGCCCTTGTCCTCGTCGTACTGGTCATCCGACTCGTCGTCCTCACTGTCCAGCTCGCTGTCCACGCCACCCAGACCGCCCACACTGGTCATAGATCGCCGGCGTCCACCGGCCGCGGCTATTGCCTTGGAGGCTGCTGACTTGCTCGAGGGTCGGCTGAGGGTGCGTGCTTTGCTCGGACTGACGACGTCGTGCTGCCGACCACCATCGTAACCCGAGTCGGAACCGTCGCCACTGATGGGGGGGCTGCTGTTTGGAGCGACCGCACTGACTCCGGGCTCCAGCTTGACCTTGGCAGTCTTCGGGGTGACCTTGTAGCCCTTGGGACGGCCTACGCGGCGCTTCTTCTGGAACTGCTGTCCGATGGCTTCTGAGTTCATGTTGGCCATCGTCACGGTCGAATCGTTGGATGCGGCGTCGTAGCTGCTGCCGCTGCCAAAGGCGGGGCTGATCCCAAAGGTGGTGCCGGGGTTTGCGACGTGCAGTTGGTGCGGGAACATGGCTCCGTCGGGGAGTTGCTGCTTGTGCTCGCCCGTGATCGTGTCATAGTGGATGATGGGGCCGGCAATGCTGAACGAGCGACCTACGCGACCGTAGGCTGGTGCAGTGTGCTCGTCGGGGAGCACGCCGTGGTTGTGGCCACGTTGGACGGCGTCCTGTTGGAACTGCTGCAGCTGCAAATGCTGCTCAAAATGCTTGTGGTGCTGCCACAGCAGCAGGCCCTCGTTAGAGTACTGGGTAGGAGGCGGTTGTCCGGCGTGCAGCAGAGTGTCGTCGTAAAACGAGGAGGGGCCGCTCTCGTCGTCGTAGTCCTCCTCCTCCTCGTCCTCCTCCGCTTCCTCGTCCTCCTCGTCCTGGAAGTCGTCCTGGTGTGTTGTTGCCGCCTCCGTCGCCACTGCTGGTGGCTCGCTAAAGGAATCCGCGTGCAGTTTGCTCGTCAGGAGCGTGCAGAAGACGTCGTCGACGATCGGGTCCTCGTTGTCGATGGAGACCGCCTCACCGGTCTTCGTGGCCTGCCCAACGCGGGAGCTAGAAATGGACGACGTCGAGGGCGAGCGGAAAAATTGGCCGCTGTGGCGCGGGGTGCTGACACTCGACTGGGAGGGCGTGGAAAAGAGGCTGGCCGAGTGGAACGAGGAGTCGGCCTCGCAGTCGCTGTCATAGTCGGGGTCAAAGCTGTACAGGCTGCTCGGGCGCGAGATTGACGTGCGCCGAGGCTGCTGCCAGAGGGTGTTGGGGAACTGGAACTGCTGCTGCTCCTGCTGCTGCTGCTCTTGTTTGACCACGGCTACGGCCGCGGCGGAAAAGGCATTTTGCTGCTGGTAAAATGCCGTCTCCTGGACGTGTTGACCGACAGCGGTGACGACCTGAGGCGGAACCTCGCGGCTCGTCCGGCGCGGCTGCAGCACGTTGCGCTCCCACACCTCTGAGAGCATGTCGTTCTCCGCGCCATTTTTCATGTGCGAGGAGGAGAGCCATTGTTGTGACACATTTTGTGACGACGCTGATGTGTCCGCCGGAGGGGCCGCGTGCTGCTGCGGGTGTCCCCCGACACCTCGGTGGTACGAAAAGCTCTGCTGACGGGAGCGAGGCGTGCGCGCGTCTGCCGTAAACGCGTCCGGGAAAGCAGGTGAAAACGGAATGATGGCGCTGCCTGCGTTGGCCGCGCGGTCGACCTCATTGCCTGCAACGACCGCACCGGGAGGGAGCGACGACGACAGCAGTGCAGGCTTGCGGTTGAGGTGTGTGTTGAAGAACGGGTTTTGCATGACAACTTCGTCGTGCTCGACAAAGGACGATTGGCGCGGGTACGAACTTGCCTCGGTCTCCGGCAGCAGCCATTCCCACGCCAGGTCGACCGTCTCCTGCTGGGCCCCGAGGAACGCGAGCTTGAACGGCGCGACCGCGTCCTCCATCCGGCGGCTCTTTTCGGACGGTTTTGGGTGAGATAAATAAATAGGGGGTTCCTGCGATAAGACTTGAGGGGCACTTGCCGCCTCGGCACGTGTTTCAAAAAAAGAAAAAGAAAGAAAAAGAAAAAGAAGGGTCCGTCATGCAACTCGAGTTGGCCGTGAAGTTCAAGGGCAGCGTGCTCACGGTGCGTCTGCCCGCCGAGGCGCCAGTGTCACGGCTGCAAGAGGAGCTGGCCGGGCTGACGGGCGTGAACCCCGCGAGCCAAAAGCTGATTTATAAAGGTAGGTGCTGCAGCCCTCTGTGCTGTCGCTGACTAATGATAAAATCCCCGGTCGGTTGGTCGGACGGCAGGTCAGCTACGGCCAGAGAGGACCCTTGAGGAGAGCGGCCTAGCAGACGGCAGCAAGCTAATGTTGGTCGGAAGCACCGACACCGAGGTGCAGCTTGTGCAGGAAGCGCACGCGGCCGCGGCTGCCGACGCGAAGCGAAGAGGTACATACGTAAGCACACGTTTTGTCGTTTTGTTTACTTTTGCACACTAGCGGCGCGACAAGTGGCCAGGCCCGCGAGCGCGTACAGTTGGGACGCGCCCTCTGCCAGTGATATCAAGTACTCCTTTGGCCGGATCGAGGTGCTGCCAGACCTGCCCCAACAGGACAGGGCGCGTGCCATCTTGAAGCAGTAAGCCGTGCGCGCGCGTGTGTGTGTGTTTGTTTGCTGATCGGGACGGACTGAAACAGGCTCTCTGAAGACCGAGGTATCAAGGGACTGCTTGTGGCACACCAGTGGAGGGTCGGGGTCCTCAAAGAGCTCTCGCCTTGTAAGCCTCTCTGCCCTTTCCATTGTGTGCACTTACACTCCTCGGATTAGTGGAGCGTACAATCCTTGGCTACAACCGCAACCGAGGTCAGGAGATCGCGCTGCGTCTGCGAACTGATGGTACATATTGATGTGCATTGTAAAACTAAACGTGATTATATTATTTATTTAGATTTTTCTGGTTTCCGGTACTACGACTCGATAAAGAAAGTGCTCTTGCACGAGCTCGCTCACATGGTGCACGACGACCACAACACGGCGTTTCACGAGTTCAATCGCGATCTAACGAAAGAGGCTGGTATAATCTCGTGTTGTCATCTGCGTCGTATAACCATGCCTTGTTTGTTTGTTTTCGTCACACCTTAGACAAACTCGATTGGACTCGGCAACATGGGCATCGGCTGGGTGGAAGGGATAGCGAGGAACCCTACGAGCCCGAGGGCGCGATCGATCAAGGCGCGTACAGGCTGGGAGGAGATACTGAGCGCGCCAACAGCAGGCCCTTGCGAGAACTTGCTTTCGAGGCGGCGACGTTGCGCCTCACCGCCGAGGAGCAGGAAATCAGCGACGGCTGCGGTGGCCCAGGTCCTGCTTTGAAGTAGATCAATATTTTCTACAGTGTACAGTACCGTTCGACTAAGAATTACTGCAGTTAGGGCACGTTTCCAATCAATCATGGCGAAAAGTACGACTCCCACGACCCCACGTTGAGCCAACAAAAAACTCACTCTTTGACAGCTCTGGCACCGCAGACGCAGCAGAGCTACAAGTACAAGTACCACAACGGTTTTGGCACGCTGCAGTGCTCAGAGGCGCTGCCCAACGCGTTGCCAAAGGGCCAAAACTCTCCCCAGGTTTGCTTTTTTTCCCTCTTCTTCTTCTTCTTCTTGGGCCGCGACTGATCGCTGACGCACCACACCGCCGCCCATAGGTTTGCCCGTACAACCTGTACGCCGAGCAGCTCTCGGGCACGGCGTTTACCAAGCCGCGCCTTCAAAACCAGTACAGCTGGCTCTATCGCATCCGCCCGTCGGTCGTGCACTCGCCGTACGAGAAGATTGACAACAATCTCTTGGCAAAGGACTTTGCTCATGACGGCTACCCCGTGCCCAACCAGTTGCGCTGGGATCCCTTTGACCTGCCAGCGACGGGTGACAAGGTCGACTTTGTCCAGGGCCTGGCCAGCGTTGCGGGCGCCGGCTCGCCGTCCCTGCGAAACGGCATGGGAATCCACGTCTACGCGGCCAATACCGACATGGTCGACAAGGCCTTTTACAATGCCGACGGCGACCTTCTGATCGGTACTATCTGGTTGCGATGTTTGTCTGGGGGAAAAAAAAAACTCAAGTGTTGTCTCTTGCCAGTCCCACAGCTCGGCGCTCTCGACATCCAGACAGAGTTTGGCTTCCTCGAGGTCTTGCCCAACCAGATTGCCGTGATCCAGCGTGGCATCGTCTTTTCGGTCAAGCTGCCCGATGGACCCAGCCGCGGTTACATCTGCGAGGTCTTCAACGGCCACTTTGAGCTTCCCGACCTCGGACCTATTGGTATACCAGATATTTTATATTTTTAATTCATGAAAGGCTCAACTTGCCCATGTAAGGCGCAAACGGTCTCGCCAACCCCCGCGATTTCGAGACTGCCACCGCCGCGTTCGAAGACAAGAACGTCCCGTACACGATCGTCGGAAAGTTTGGCGGACAGCTCTTCCAAAAGAAGCAGGATCACTCGCCGTTCGATGTCGTTGCTTGGCATGGAAACTATGCGCCCTACCGCTACGACCTTTCGCACTACAATGTCATCAACACGGTGTCTTTCGACCACCCCGTACGTTAGTCTGCGCCGCAGCAACAACACTGCCACTAAACTAAAATAAATAAATAAAATTTTTTTTTCTTTTTTAATAGGACCCTTCCATCTTTACCGTCCTCACATGCAAGTCGCTTGAACCCGGCGTTGCCATTGCCGACTTTGTCATCTTCCCACCTCGTTGGATGGTCGCCGAGCATACTTTCCGTCCGCCGTGGTATCATCGCAACTGCATGTCCGAGTTCATGGGCCTCATCTGCGGCTCGTACGACGCCAAGAAGAAAGGCTTTGCGCCCGGTGGCGCCTCGCTCCACGCGACCATGTCGCCTCATGGTCCCGATCTGCAGGCTTTCGACACCGCCTCCAAGGCCGACCTTGTGCCTGTCAAGTACGACAACTCGATGGCGTTCATGTTTGAGACGCACTTTATCCTCAATGTCACAGGTAACCCTATTTTTTTTTTATTTATCTTTCTATTACTTTTTTTTTTTTGAATAAATAAATAAAAAATTATTTTCTTTGTTTTCCAGAATGGGGATACAAAGGCTGCAGGAAAGTCCAGAGCGACTATCAGGACGTATGGAACTCGCTCAAGTCCAACTTTGATCCCAACTGGAAGCCAACAGAGGACAAGCCTTGATCGCATTATTTTTTTCCATGGCTGTGCACCTTTGTACAATGCCTTTTGTGTTGTTGTTTTTTTCAACCTAAACTACTTGGTGAGCTGCGAGAGATGGGGAGACAGGAAACCAGAGACGACAATGTCCGACTCGACGATGTCGTAGCGCACATTGTGTAGCTTTCTAAACAGGCCCCCACCATGCTGCAAACTCCCCGGTTCGGTTGAGATGTGAAGGCCGCCTACCACAACCGGTGCGATCGTGATGATGACGCGGTGGACCAGCTGCGACTGGTACAACTGGCCGATAATGGTCGCGCCTCCCTCGATCATGACGCTCTTGATCCCGCGCGACCGCACGTGCCGCAGGACGGCGGCAATGTCCAACTTCTCGTGCATCGACGAGGGGTTTACGATCCGCGTTACCGAGGCTCCCAGGGCCTCGAGCAAGGCGGCGCGTTCAGCATCTGCCGAGGCGTTGCAGTAGATCCAGGGCTTGGCGATGCGCAGAATCCGGGCCGTCGTGGGGCACCGCAAGTCGGGGTCAAGTACGACCGGTTGTGGTTGTCTTGGGGCCAGCCTCTGTACCCCTTTTCGGGTTAGAAACGTTCTTTGTACAACAGCTCGGCATACAGGGAACCGCGCGTTCAATTGAGGATCGTCAGACACGATCGTCCCCACGCCAACCAGGATGGCCTCGTGTCCCGCTCGGAGGGCGTGCGTCATCAGCATGGACGAATCGCTGCTGATGGGGAGGGCTTTGCGCCGCGACGTGGCGATAGAGCCGTCGATGCTCTTTTTTATTTAAGTTACGACATGTGTAAGCGCAAAGAGGGGCCCGTCTTACCTGCGCGTACGACATGGTCACAAAGGGCAAGTCGTCATTCTGCTCTTCGTCTGCTGGGGGCATCAAATGCGACCACTGAGACGTCATTTCCGTTTTTATTTTTTTCAAAGTTGAAAACTCGATATTTTTTTTTTTTTTGACCACGAAAGTCGCGACTAATTTATTGTGGCTTGGCAAAGACGGGTGGCGGAGGCAGGCCGGGCTTCTTCGCAATCATCGGAGGTGCGGGCTAAAGAGACAAAGCAAAAAATAATTAAAGTTCGCTATACGGGCGTCATTCATACCTGTCCGCTGGGAGGACCAGGAGGGAGATTTCCAAAGCCGCTGATTCAAACCGACGACCTCATCAAAAAAACTTTTCAAAAAAGAAATAAATAAATACCCGACGGGAGGAGGTGTCTTGGGCTTGTTCGCAAGGGCAGGAGGGGAGGGCTTGGTTGTGGACGGCGGGATAACGGGCGCACTTTTTAAACTCAATATGTTAGAAGCACAAACACTGTACCAATGATTCTTACCCGCCCTGTGCAATCGCATCCGACATGGCACCAAAGGAGGGCTTTTTGAAGAGCGGTGGCACATTGGGAGGTGACGTGGCAAGTTCGGCGTACGACTCCTCGGCCGATGCGGGAGCGGCAAACGCACTGATGGGCTTGGGGGCCACCGGGGGCACTGCAAAAGGACTAACCGGTTTTGGAGGCGGCGCCTTGTTTGGAAGATCCTGCGCAAACGTGGGCGGCGGGATGTTGCCGAGGCTGGGCTTGCGTGTGAGTGGCACCGGCGGCGGAGAAGATGGCAGATCGGCAGGAAGCTGGATATTGCCGCTGCTGGGCTTGCGCGCGAGCGGCACTGGCGGACCTGCAGGCGGTGGGCTCGAAACGGGGAGATCGGGAGGTAGTTGGATGCTTCCCAGGCTGGGCTTGCGCGCGAGCGGCACAGGGGGTCCTTGCTGGAAAGAGCTGACGGGAGGTGGAGGCGGCAGAGACGTTGGCAGGGCGAGTTGGGCAAGGTCTGCGCCAGAAAGAGACTGACGCTTGGCCTTGTTGGTGAGTGGTGCAGGGATGCCGACGGGAAGACCCGCAGGGATAGATGGCATCGAGGCCGGCGCGGGCTGCATAACCGGCGCGGGCGCTTGCGTAAAGTGGGACACGACCGGCGCGGGCGCCTGCGTAAAGTGGGACACGACCGGCGCGGGCGCCTCCTCGATCACAGGCGACGGAGGCTGCTGCAGAGGCTCAGGGGCAGCTTGTGCAGGGGCTGATGTCGCCAGCGTAGGGACATGAGCACTGGCAGGGATAAGACCTTGGGCTTTGAGTTCGGCTGCCTTTTGAAGCAAGACCTGGAGCTCCTCCTTGCGTTGCTTTTCAATATCGATAGCGGCGGCCTGTCCGTGCTTCTCGGACTGGGGAGGGGTAAAAAAAAAATGGTTACTTACATTGGCTTGCTGTTTTTCCAACTGTACCTTTTCAGTCTTCTTCATGCCATCGCGAAGCGAGTTGAGCACCTCCTTCTCTGCCGAGACCTTGAGTAGGTTGATGTCGGAGAGGTACTCTGGGTGATCTTCGAGAAACTTGCGGTTCTTGGCGTTGCGGATGGCACCAATCCACTCCTGCATGACCTTGTCGTTTTCGCAGGCTAGGAAGCGACAATACTCGGAGAGATCGGTGGCTGCCACATCGTATGCTTAGAAACACAACCGCTCTGCAAGTGCCACATACTGTTGGTCAAGCGTTCCGCCATCTTGAGTGCAAACACAGACTTGGTTGGCGCCTTCTTGCGAGCAACGATAACCTCGTAGACCTCTACCTGACTCCACGAGCAGAAAAAGGTTTCTTGTTGGAGCTGATCACGGTGAAGAGACGTCAGTTTCGTTTGGTCAGGGATGTCCTACCTTGGTATCCTTGTAGTGGTAGATGCCCGAAAACTTGAGCTCAAAGTATCGCTTGAGCCACTTGCCCGGGCCCGTCTCGAGGTGAATGACACCACTCATGCGAGGGAACTCGCTCGTGGTCTTGACAGCATTGAGGTGGCGCTTGTCGGGGTACTGGCGCAGAAGGACCTGGTTGGTCGATTCGATGCCCCACGAGTAGACAATGTCGGTGATCTTTTCGTACTGCTTGATGGGACGTTCTACGGAATTCTCTTTAGCAAACGATATTCGTAGCACGCGTACCAATGCCAAAGTCGGTCACGACCTCAAACAGGGCCCAGTCGGGGTGTGGTTCAACACGCCCTTTCTCCAGCGCCTCGGCGATGATTTGCTCTGTTCCCATGAGCGACGTGATCGGCACAGTCTTGCAGTTGTTGAAATCGCGAATGCCGACCTTTAGGTTGAACTGAAATAAAGAGGCCGGGACTGTTGTTTAGCTCTCTGCCTCACATAAAGTTGACCACTCACCCGCTTGATGTTGGCCTCGCGGAGACGCTCCATAGCCTCGGCAATCTTCTTGTCCTGCAGCTTTTTCTTCTCGTTGGGATCGATCGCGTCGATCTCGGCTGTCACTGAATTGAGTTGCATAAGGATATCGTCTGCGCCATTCTGTATTTTTTTTTTTTTTGTTGTTGTTGTTGAAAGAGAGATTGAGAAAAAAAAAAAAATTCCAGTACGGTACATCTATTTTTATTTTTTATAAACACTGTTAGACAAAACGGAAAGGACGTTGAGAAACCAAAACATACCAGGAACGGCAGACGTCGGGCGAGGGGTCGGATGAGCTGTGGCCAAAGAGGCCAATCTTTTGACCTCGTCTTCTCCGAGGTCCTGGTTTATTTTTTTTTTAAAGTGTATGTTCCTCGATACGACGCAGCAACGTACACCCAGCTTGACGCTTTGCAGATCGATAACAACGGATTGGCGATTGCCCAGGCCGTGCTTTTGCAGCTCCTCATCGCTCGGAGGCACGACGGGCTTAGCGCCATTGGCCCCAGACGTAAGGTTGGAGAACTCGTCCTCGAGACCCCTGAGCGTGTCGTCGAGATCGCCGAGGATGTCGTCGAGGTCATCCAGCCCAAAGTCGCCCATGGTCGTTGGGGTTTTTGTGGAAGCTAGACTTGGAGGCGGAGGACGGCTTGTGGTGTTTGTTGCACTACTTGGCAGAGGCGACTGCTGCGGGGTCGTCGGCTTGGGCTTGGGCTTGGGCTTGAGCAAAGGAACAGGATACGGCTGCTGTTGTTCAAGCTGCTCTTGTCGTTGCTCGCGCTGCAGAGGCGGCTCTGGAGGCGTGCTTGGCTGCACCATCCCAGTGTTTTGGTGAGTACAGAAAAGGTAACCGTCCGTTTCATAACCCCGTAGTTTCACAATCGTTGGGGGGGAGAGGCAAGCACATACACACACACACGCGCACGCACATGCTTTTCTTTTGGGGGGAGGGGGGAGGAGTGGTACGGAGCCGTGATTGGAGGTCGTATACAAGGAAAGGAAAAGAAAGAAGAAGAAAAAAAAACGTGGACAGAAATCTTCAGTGGCACTGTGCCGACAAGGCACGAGCCAGGCCATGACTCCAGACAGTCCAGCGTCGAGGTCTCCTCTCCCTTCAACCCAAAGAAGAGAGCACGCATGCGGCTCTGCCGAGCGGCGGGTCCAGCCACGCACAGCGGCATACCGTTACCGTTCATCATTCCAAACCATTCCACGCATTCCAAAACGAGTGTTATTTCTTTGGCATCTCCTTCCACTCATCCTCACGGGATAGTTTAACAAACAGCTGTAGGCTTGTCGTTTACTTCTTGTTGAAGAAGCGGTCGACGGTGATGGTCTCGCCGCTCTTGGGGACAAAGGTGATGTGGGCCTTGAGGACCTAAAAGAAATTTATTTTTTTCAGCCGCGTTATTCAGCACGTTTCTGCTTTTTCAAACCTTGCCACCATCCTCAATGGTGCGGGCCACGGTGGTAGTGCCATTGCCAGCCTCGACAATCTTGAAAGTGGATTTTAAAAAAAAAAACAAGTTAAATACGAAAACCAGGTAATCGCTACCTGGATGAGGGTGTCACCCTCGAGCTTGATGCTGCGCTTGGCATCGGTGCCGGAGAGCTCGTCCTTGAAGGCCTCGGGGGCAGCGCCAAGGACGAGGGTGAACTCGGTGGTCTTAACCGAGGTCTCCTGCCTATTTATTGCACACACGATTATAGTAAAAAATTTTTTTCAACCAAAAGTACAGCATACTTGATGGTGACCTTCTCGCCGTCGATGGTGATGGTGACGGTCTGCGAAAGGTTGGCGACAATCGAGCGCTGGAGGAAGCCGAGGCCCTATGTGTGTGCGTGTGACGAGTTTAAATTTAGAAAAAGTTAAAAATACACCAGCAGTACCTGGGCGGTCAGGAGCTTGTCGACAGCGCCAGACTTGGCAGAGTCGAGGACAAAGGAACCGTTGAAGGCCGACATGGTGGTGTGCGTAGGTAAAAAAGAACCTTTGTGCGCAAAATGATAGACGAGGGAGTCAGATAAAAAAAAAAAGCGAGGTCTTTTTGTAGGGCGACCGAGAGAGAGAGAGAGAGGTCGTCCCGGCAACGAGCGGGACGAAAACAAACACAGATCTCTGTCAACAAGCACAGAACACAGGCGTCAGAGACGTGGGCGGCTCGCGGTAATTAGGCGGCATGCGTCACGAGGTACGTACAAAGTGGAAGCCACACTTTAGAAAAGATGGCTTCTAGTGATGCAATCATTGACGCCCCTGTCCTCGCCGCGGCTGCCCCGGCTGCCCCGGCCCAGGAGAGTGTCGTCACGCCGTGGGAGGTTGCAGGCAAGGTCGACTACAACAAGCTGATCCAGACCTTTGGCTGCAAGTCGATCGACGCCGCCCTGATCGAGCGCATGGAACGTTTGACGGGAAAGAAGGCGCACGTGCTCTTGCGGCGTGAGGTGTTTTTCTCGCACCGGTATGCTTGTGCAGTTTTTAGCCTTGTTTGTTGGGATCTGAGCACTCGATGCAGCGATTTTGAGACTATCCTCGACCGCTATGAGCAGAAGAAGCCGTTCTACCTGTACACTGGCCGCGGCCCGTCCAGCGACAGCATGCACATTGGGCACATGATCCCGTTCATCTTTTGCAAGTACCTGCAGGAGGCCTTTGACGTGCCTCTGGTGATCCAGCTGACGGACGACGAAAAGTTCCTGTGGAAAAAGGACCTGTCGCTGGACCAGTGCCGCAAGTTTGCCATCAACAATGCCAAGGACATCATTGCCCTCGGCTTTGACGTCAAGAAAACGTTCATCTTCGCAAACACGGAGTATGTCGGCAACATGTACTCGACCATCTTGCAGATCGAAAAGTGCGTCACCTTCTCGACCGCACGCGGCATCTTTGGCTTTGGGAACGACGACGTCATTGGCAAAATCTCATTCCCCGCCATCCAGGCCGCCCCGTCCTTCTCGCAGGCGTTCCCACATATCTTTGGCACGCGCAAGGATTTCCCCTGCCTTATTCCATGTACGAGGAAGCCATGTTGGAGGGGTGATACTAACTTCTCGTACAGGTGCCATTGACCAAGATCCCTATTTCCGCATGACCAGAGACGTTGCACCACGACTCGGCTTCCCCAAGCCCTGCCTCATGCACTCCAAGTTCATCCCCGCACTCCAAGGCCACGACACCAAGATGAGTGCGTCCGCCACAGGCACGGCCATCTTCCTCACGGACACTCCCAAGCAGATTAAGGACAAGGTAAAAAAATATATATATATATAAACTCGTTCAATTTTAATCAAAAATTTTTTTTTTTAAAAAAAAAAGATCAACAAATATGCCTTCTCGGGCGGCCAGGATACAATCGAGAAGCACCGCGAGCTCGGTGGTAACCCTGACGTCGACATCTCGTATCAGTATATGAGCTTTTTCCTCGAGGACGACAACGAACTAAAAGCCATTCACGATGTACGCCTTCCAAAAGCAAAAATTTTTTTTTATAAAACCAACATTTTTATTTTTATTTTTATTTATTGATAGGACTACAAGAGCGGCAAGCTGCTCACGGGCGAAATCAAGCAAAAGTGCATTGCCTTGCTCCAACCGATCGTTGCCGACTTCCAGAAGAGGCGCGAACTAGTCACGGACGAAATCGTCAAGGAGTTCATGTCGGTGCGCCCCATGGGTAAAATCGCCGAGAAGGCTGCCGCCGACGCTGCAGTTGCAGCTGGTGGTGCCCCCAACTAAACTCATTCTGCTCGTTGCACTTCTGTGTGTTCTTTTTCTGTACAATCAATCTACTTGCCAGACTTGGGGGAGGTGAGGGCCTTGACGATGGCTGCCGACTCGCGGTAATGGCTGATGGGGTCGAGCGCCTGCCAAAGGTCGATGGCACGGTCTGCCGTCCAGCCAGAGTTGGCCATGACCGTCTGGAGTGTGTCCAGGTAGACGTGGATTAGCGCCAGCGCGACACCCTGGATCTGGCCAGCCGTCATCGGCTCAGAGGGCGGCAAAGACGATGCGCTGGCGCGATCGTGGAGCCACTTGAGCAGCTCCACCGAGTACATGATTGCCAGGAGGGACGTGCTGCTGTTGATGCCCTTGTTTTGCAAACTCTCGGAGTCGTAGTCTTCACTGGCGAAAGCCGTCAACATCGAGTGGTGAAGCAGCGAGGCGCTCGTTTGGGCGGGCACCTCGGGGTAGGCAAACACGTTGTTGATCGTGAGCATCGAACGAAGCGCGGCAACGCCCTTCCACATGTCGTCGGAGGCCATCGCAACCAGCCGGCGCTGCCCGTCCAGGGTTGCCGCGTACATGTAGTACATCGCGCCCCGGCGCCAGTAGATTGCCTCGACCTGCTCAAACTTGTACACGCTCAGGAGGAGCTCGCGCTCAGACCTCTCGTCACCATCGTTGCCACCAGCAAGGCCTGCCTGGCGCAGCAGTCTCGCGGGCTCGTAGGTGTAGTCCACGCTGCGTCGAAACTGCTGCTCGCTCGCCAGGTCCGCCTGTCCGATCGTCCTGTTCTCTTCGACAAAGGTCACGTCCAGAAAGAGCGTGCACCACAGGCGAAAGTACGAGCGGAGCCGCATCCTCTCCGGGTCGACCGGGGCCGCCGCACCGGCTTCGATCCCTTTTGCCTTGGCGCTGTGCAGGGACTTGGCCAGCGCTTGCATCTCCTTGTCGTCGTCCGCCACGATCTGACCCTCTGCAATCGCCGACAGCGCGCCTACCGCCTTGCCCTCCATCTCGCCCAGCTCCTTGAGCGTGGCGGCGTCGCCGGCTGCGTGGCCTCGCTCCTGGTCAATCAGCACAAGCAGGACGCGCTTGAGCGCGTTTTCGACAATCGCAATACTCATTTTTTTTTACACACACTGCTTTCGACTCATAAATTGATGGTTGTGACGACGTCCCACTCCATGGGCCCCGCGTCGTACGAGGCAGCAGAGGCGTCGACTTCGCTATACATCTCGCGGACGTAGGCGGGGGCACGATCCACAACCGACAGAAGCGGGGGCTGCGCGGGCAGGAGCTGCTCGAGATTGGTCGCCAGCTGATCCAGCTCTGCAATCGACTTGACGAGGAAGCCGACAAGCATCGAAGGATCCAGCTTGGAGATGTGAATCCGACGCACGACATCGCAATGGCACGACTATACTCGAAATGTTTTATTTGGTTATGCATTGCACGTCCCGGTGTACCTCTTCGGGGAAGATGCGCAGGCCACGCACGTCGCTATAGGGCTGTACGGTGTGAGGGTCCAGGTAGAACAACTCGTCATCTTGACAAGCGACAAAGTAGTGTGACCTGTTGGGCTTGCCGCCGGCGATACCGATCGACTGCGGGATGGAGACGAGGGCCTTCAACGGCTCGTAGTAAATCTCGTTGAGTTTTTCGACACCCAGCCGCACAGGGAGCAGGATCACGACCGGCTTGAATGTGCTTGCGTCGTTCTCGCAAGCCAGACTGGTCACCATGTCCTTGAAGATTGTTTGCTCATTGTTGACGTAGATGGCCACTGGGCTCGTCGGGTGCAGTTTAGATGCGCGCCTGCGGCAGATGGATTTTTCAAAAAAAAAAAAATTTTTTTTTTTTGAAGACAATTGACCGCTTACTTGAGAGCAAAGGCGGCGGTGCTCGGACCAAACCACTCGCCCACCTTTTTGTCCATCTGGAGACCAACGTGCACAAGGTGGTGCAGTGAAAACGTTGACTGTGCGTGAACACGGTCATTGAACAGTGCAAGGATCTGGTTTGCGAAGCCGAAAGGGTTAATATAGACATCTCACTCTGACGTACCTGCTTGTACGCAGCCAGGCTCTCGTGTGTCTGGGGTTGGTGCAGCCTCCAGTCTGACAAAAAGAAGCATATTAGGCTTTTCACGGCACCACACGGCAGAAGCTACCTCGTGACAGGAGAACGTTGGCAATGCCGTGGGCCACGAGCATCTGCGCGGTGCGCAACATGCAGCCCCAGCCAACATCGCTGACGAAGAACGAGGGCTCGAGACGGGCGAAATCTTTCCGGTACGAAAACCAGAAGCGCGAGTGGAAGTCTTGCAGAAAAGCCACCAGGACCCCTTGGTTGTGTTCTTCGTGGGGATCATCCTCCTGGACCGGCGTTGCAGCAATGCTCGTCGGCTTGGGCAAGGCATCGGTCGTCACAGAGAGGTCCTGAGGCGGCGAGAGAAGCCGGTAAGGGCGTGAGAGAAGGAAGGACTCCACGGAGAGCCCAACGGACGCCGACAGCGCTTTGCACCACACATCACAGTCGTCGTCCGAGACAGCAGCATGGAACTGGTAGACGTGCGAGTTGTAGTACCTGGGCATTAAAACCGTTTTAGTAATCAGTGAATACAGGAAACATGTACAGGTCGAATCGACGCGTGTTGTCGGGACATTGCAACGAGAGAGCGGCCAACGCGAGAGGAACGGCGTCTAGTTGACTCTCGGGAGAAAATGACAGAACTCCGTCGTCCAATTGTGCCGCAACGGTTGTCCAGCCAGCTGGAGCCTCCTCTCTCCACATTGAAAGCGGGCCCTGTCTTCGCACGTTGGACGGAGACTCGTTTGTCAGCCCGTTCAAAGCGATCGCAGACTGCTGCGACAGGGTCACGTCGACGTTGAATCCTGTCGCGTTTGCGTTAAAAACACAGGAACTCATGCACACGGTACCTTCTTGGAACACAAGCTCCCCCGTTACATTGTTGGTCGCGTCAACGTGAGCAAAGAGCTTGTCAACAAGGCCGGCGATGATGTCGGTGTCCACCGTGGCGATATTTACAGAGCTCGTGCCGACCGACAGCAGAGAGGACATGACCGACGTCTTGCGCGGGGATGCGTACATCAGCACGTCGACAAACGAGCTGTCGTTGCTGTAGTAGACGCGGACGATTACGGAGTGAACCAGGTTGGGCTGTTGGCCTGCAGAGGAATGCATACCTTTCCTTTAAAAATAAAAACACAACTCCACCAACGTACAATCAGTCTCCTCGGCTTGAATCGCAGTGTCGTCAAAGAACTTTACCAAGTAGTTGTGGGTGGACAGCAAGTCTCGCAGATGCCCCAGATGCTCCTCTGTTATGCTGACGGCATAGCGACGAACGATGCGCACGCTGTACAGTTCACCCACCATGTTTTGGCGCTTCATCGCAACCGCAAACAGAGCAGCAGCACCAAAGAAAGCATCAGAGGCCCGCTTTGTCGGCGGCGGGGACATGGCTACTGGTGGAGCTGAGCGAAAGAACTTTTTATTTCTTGGACGTCAAATCTACGTACTTGGGGGCATTGGAAGAGCGTGCGAACTGTGGGGTCTGGTAAGACTAATCTGGAAGCGGGACTTGGCCATGGAAGCAACAGAGGCCATCTTTTTGCCGATGTTTACTGTACGAAAACTCAGGAAACCTCACAAGAAAAAAAAAAAAAAAGCGAAAAGACAGTACCATCCAAGCTCGTCGCACTGCCAGCACCCTTGGTCAAGTTAAGACGGCGCTGAGGAACCAAGTGGGTCGCATCGGTGGTTGCATCGGGCGAGTTGCCATCCTCTGCAGCTGCCACACAAAAAAAAATAATGAAAATATTCTGCGCGCTTCTTCACTCACCTTTGAAATGATACGGCGTGCCTAGCATCCAAATGGTTGACGTCGAGTACGTTTCCTTGACATCACGCCCCCGTTCGTCTCCTATGCGCATGATGTACTGTCCGACGTTGGACGAGTAAAGCCAGTACCCCAGCTCACGCAGGACGCCCGTGCCCTTCTTGCTGGAGCTGCCGCCCTCGTCGTTGGTGCTGTTGACATCCTCTTCGGTAACAATCTCGGTCGAGGTATCTGCTTCATCTTGGGGGATCATCTGTGGCTGCACGTGGCTCCAAAACGGTTGGGATGCCTGGATGTCTGGCGACGCGGGACCATTGGACGTGACGGTGGTTGCGGCGGCCATGTTGACAAAAGGGGTGTTGTTGATCGGATCCAGGAAAGTCGGGAGCGACTTTTTAACCATGACTTCGATCTCATACGCAAAGTAGGTGGCGTGATGAACAGGGTCGGTGAGGGTGATGCACAACTTGTAAACCTGTTTGCCAAACAGCTTGCTCGGTGGTGGCATCGACTCGCGCAACATGAAGCGGTACGGCTCAGCTCGAGCCCGAAGCACGCCCAGGTTCTCCACATACGAGTTGGGAGGGTGTCGTTCGGGTGGCTTCAAGTATACGGCCGAGGCCACCAACGGTACAGGACCTACGTCAAGGATTTGAGATTGAACAAACACCAATCTCGGGAAAATAAGAGCGCACCAGACTGGACCGTGAAAACAAGCTCGATCTGCACGGGAATGGATTCTTTCACGACTAGACGAACAATTGCTGTTTTTTTTTTTGTTGTTGTTGTTTTGAAAACGGTTTAGTGACACGTGCGTGAAAGAAAACGCACGTAGACGGCCCGTTTGCTGCAGATGGGATTGCTGTTGCCTGTTCACGACGGCCCACTCGAGGCTCAGAGGCCCGTTGCGCACAAAGCAGTTGACGAGTGTCACGGAATTGGCGTCCACGTTGGCCGCTTCTATCCTTCCATGCACGTCCATCGACGATTCTGCGGCGGAAGCACCAGGCACGGCCGTTTGCGCCAAGTCCGGTGATATTGATGATGTTGCTGCTGCTGATACGGATGCTGATGCTGATGATGCTGATGCAGCGTGGGCGGATGACAATGGGCCCACTGACGCTGCAACTGACGCGGTTGTTGTTGAGGGCAATGGTGATGCGGATTGACCCATCGTGGTTGCACTTGCAGGTTCCCGAGTTGTCGTCCGGGCATCCGTCCCCGCTGATGACGACGAGGACAGTGCTGCCGGCGACGGGGGCGGATGGACACCAGCCACGGCGGCGGCCATTCGGGGACAACCAAAGTAGGGCCATCTTTGACTGCACTGTCTGCCCTATTTTACCCCGCAGCATTCGACACTTCGAAGGAAAACAACATGCAGCAGACGACACTGCTCTGGTCGACACTGGTGCTGAGTGCCGCTGTCGGTGCTGCGAACGGCGGAGGCGTGCGCCGCGGCGTCAAGGTCGCAGCCCTCGTTGGGTTTGTTTTGTGGATGTGGAACGTTCACAAAGTGGTGGTGGCGTACAACGGGTACTGGCGCGACGTGGCACGAGCGGTCAAGGCCTCCAAGGAGCGTAAGCAGCTCAAGCAGCAACAGCAAGGGCAGAAGGTGCACCGTATCGTGGACGACTCTGTCTTTGAAAAGTCCCTGGAGGACCTGCGCTCGCAGCTATTCAACGACAACAAAGGCATTGATCCCAGGGGCGTCAGTATTTACGGCGGCCCCAACTCCTCCACCAACAAGGTCGCGCGCGAGGCCATGCTCATGTTGGGCGGCGGCCGTGCCGCGTTCCTGCAACTGGCCCACCCGTTTGTGGCCATTGGCATCGAGCAACACTCGGACCTGATGACGGCCGGCTCGCAGAAGCGCTTCTACCGCACGTTCAAGTACATGTTTGCCCTCCAGTTTGGCGACATGGACGAAATCCTGGCGGCGGCGCGCAAGGTATTGTAAAAAATATGACGGGGGGGGTTTTTTCATCCTAATTTTTCGATCCTGAAAAAGCTACGAAAACTACACAACAAGGTGAATGGCACCTTCAAGGAGGACGTTGGTCCGTACAAGAAGGGAGATCGTTACGATGCCCATGTTGATGAGGCGCTGTACTGGGTTCTGTGCACCCTCGTCGATACCCTGATTTTTGTGCATGATTTGGTCATTCGACCGCTCACGCACGAGGAAAAGGAACTGCTCTTCTTCAACTCGAAAAAGCTCGGCATGTGCTTTGGCATCCCCCTCGACATGTTTCACGAGTCATACGACGACTTTCTCGTAAGGGAAAGCTTTTAAAGGATAGGGGGATGGTAGTTTTTTTAAAAAAATACTCTTTTATTAGGCATTCATGCACGACACGTGGGACTCGGACTCGATCGTCGTCGGCAACAGTGCGCGGATCCTGTCGCAGCACTTGGTCAAGGCACCCATGCTCGCCGGCGAGCCGATCATGTACTTGGTGAGGATCATCACGGCCGCTCTCCTGCCCGTCAAGCTTCGCACGCAGTTTGAGCTGCCGTTTGGGCCTGTTCAGAAAGTCGTGTTCTTCCTCTACTTTGGCCTTATGCGCATCGTTCGTCGCCTCACCCCGGATGAACTGTGGTACTTTAGCCAGTATATCGAGCTGGAGAAGCGCAGCGGCATCAACAAAGCGCGCCCCATCCATCGGTACGTTTTCCTTTTTTTTTTCTTCTTCTTTTTGTTCTATTTAATTGAACGTATGTTATCTCTCGTCAGGCTGGCCTCCTTCTTTGGCAGCATCATCATCAAAACGTCTCTTCACGGACGCAGAAAGAGCGCAATTGGTGAGAACAAGTCGCAAGGCATGCCCCCTCCGCTGGCTCGAGCGCACGCCTGATTTCTTATTTTATTTTTCAACTCAAAACAAAATGAACAAAAAGCATTTCTTCCTTATTCATGCAATGCCAGATTTGCAATGCCGGTTCTTGTGATGTATTTCAAACAAACGAATTTACAAATAAAATAAAGAGCCAGCGCATTCTAAAAATGTTTTGTTTTTGGTCTTGTTTTGTTTACAATCGAGTATGCATAGTTGACGTCCAGTACTTGACCTTTTCCATAACGCTGTCTCGCGAGAATGGTTTCATGAGCACTTTGATTATTTAAAAATAATGTTACACAGGCAGTATTGTTTGTGGCCAACATACCATCGACATAAACATCGCTGAGATGGAAATTTTTCTCGATCGCCATCGCGACAATGGGGACCGACAGTCCGCTTGGTCTCTATTAGAACAGTCGCATGGGATGTTTAGGACAAAACAAAACAAAAAAAAAAGTAGTTTTATTACCTCAATGGCACGAAGGAGACGACCGGCTGCGTCCACACCGCTCTGGCTGTCCGATACATCCATAAAGATGAGGGAGAAGGGCATGGCTGCTTGTGTGTAGGCCATCACAGCACTGCCGGCATCCTTGGCCACCGTTACATGGCAGTTGTTACTGTAAACAGAAAAAAAAAAGAGTAAGAATGAGTAAGAATGCTTTCCTGCTGGGCAGAGGCGTACTCGACAAGGATCTTCCGCAGGACAAGCGATACGACGGGGTTGCTCTCGAGTATTAAGATTCGCTTCTTCTCGTCTGGGCGCAGACTGGAACCAGTCTCTGGGTTGGGCAGCGGCGCATTTGTTCTGCCAGCAACACGGGTTTTAATGGGGTTCAAGCAGGGCATGATAAAATATACGCAAGGGGGGATGTCTCCGTTCCGCTGCGACGAGCTCGGCGAGACGATGGCAATGACTGACCACGATGGCGATGCGGGACCAGACTGCTTCCAGAGGCCTGCACCGAAGGGGTCAGCGCAGAGGTCGGGGCAGCAGCAGCAGCGGACGGTGACGATCGCGGAATCGCCATCGGGAACGCGCCACTCTCAGACAGGCGGCGAGCGATTGCACGGTTGGCCTCTTGCAACGGCAGTAGGTTTTTGTAAGGCGCAAAGTCTCCTCCAAACTCTAAGGTAGTTTATAAGATGGATGATTCCTTTCCGCGTGTAAATGGAAACGCATACCGTCAACGGGGGTACCCGAATCACTACCAGACGAGATCGAGTTGGAAAACTTGAGGACACGGCTAGCAGCTGCGGCGGCCGCTTGACCGATTGCGAGTGAATTGTCTTCACTGCTGTCACGGCGATGACCACTCCTCGGTGACGTTGGATCCACGTCCGACGGGCTTCCGCTCGACATCTCCCCCATCGCCACTTTATTTTCCAGCAGAAGGCGGCCTTCTGCCGCGAGCGATCCGCGCCGCTGCAATGACGTGGTTGTGCGCGGAAACGATGCCCCAGGGCTAGATGTCCTTGAGGACGCCGTCACAGAAATCCTGAGCCCGAAAAAGAAAAAGAAAAAAAAGTTTTTTTTTTACTTGTTTATTACTTTTTGTTTGTTTATTTGTTTTGATACGCAGGTGAACGACGCTGCTGGGGAGTAGGCGAAGCTGAGGCCGACGTGGACGATTTCGGTGTGTCGGACGCGCTGGATGAACTTGCAGGCGACTTGCTCACGGCGATGCCGATACTGTTGCTGCCGCTTCCAGTCGACTCATTGTTGGACATGAGCTCTCGCTCGAGTTGCAAAACCGTCACGCCGCGGCTGTCAAAATAGTCTGTGTCCTCGGCCTCGGAGAGCTTGGGGATGAATTGTGCGGTTGAGTTCATCAGATTGTCCCACTCGATGTCGCAGAGAAAGGCGTGCTTCTTGACCTCGTCCGCGCCATTGAAACCGAGCCGCGACGACATTTCCACTGTCAGCAGCTGGTTGATCAGGTCCTTCGGGATCTCGCCGATTTTGTTGTCGTCGTCCTACAAGAAGCAGAAAAGAAAATTTTTAAAAACATTTATTCCAGACAAACAGGTTTTATTGTCAGCAGTACCACATCCCAATTGATAGTCCGATTGATGATGTTTTCAAAGATCCGCACTGGAGAGTCATCGTTGAAGGGGGGCACGCCAACCAAAAACTCAAACAGGATGACTCCGAGTGCCCACTGGCCACAGAATACGGTTAGCATTCTAAAAAGTTGTTCCGTTCAGTTCTTACCCAGTCGACGGCGGGGCCCAAGCTCAGGCCGAGGATAGCCTCCGGGGCGAGATAATCGGGCGTGCCAGCGACGGTGCCCTTGTCCACGGGATCGACGGTGAATCCTTGTGTTGAAGACGGGGCGAGTTGTTCAAGGAGAGGGGTCGAAGAGCGAGATCGAAAAGCGCTGGGAAGCTGGCCGTCGTCAGAGTGGCCTTCTGATGCATCGTCGCGTCCACGGACCAAAGAGACATTTCCAAACGTTAGGTAGCGTGTCGACTTTGGGGACGCGCTGACCGTGCTGCGGCCCAGGAAGCCGACACGAGAGAGGCCAAAGTCTGTCAGCTTGAGGTGTCCGTTCGAGTCGATGACCAAATTGTCTGGTTTGAGGTCACTTTTGTGTGTGTGTGTGTGTGTTAATGTATCAGTTTTTTCCACACTACATCTTTTGATATACCGATGAACGATGCCATTCAAGTGGAGGTACTCGAGAGCAAGGACGACCTCGGCAATGTACGATTGCGCCCACTTTTCATCGAGGCAGCCGACGTTTTTGAGCAATGCTGCACAATCGCCACCGTTGAGGTACTCCATCACGAGGTAGAGGTTGCTCTCAGACATGAACGAGTAGAAGAGCTTGACGACAAAGGGGTTGTCCAGGCCCTTCATGATATTGCGCTCGTTCTTGACATTGCCCACTTGATTCTTCTCGACCATGTCGGTCTTCCGCAGCACCTTGATGGCAAAATAGTCGCCCGTGCGCTTGTGCTTGGCAAGGAACACACGGCCAAATGCGCCCTTCGAGATGGCTTTGACAACGGCAAAGTCCTTTTTCATTATTCCCCATTGTCAATAAGACACATTTGGCCAACAAGTCGTGTACCTCGATCGAAGGCACGGACACTCGCAGGCGCATCTCGTCGGACAGTGATCTACTGCGAAAGTCGTCCCCTGCAGCGTCGTTGTGTTCGTCCTCTTTGGCAACCAAATTGGGAAGCTGGTCGACCGACATGGACGAGCGCAATGGCGAGCCTGTCTTGAGGGCGGCGTTCTTGCGGCCGATCGAGTTGTTGCGGCAGATGGATGAGGTGAAGCTACTCGACGAAGACGACGATGGCGACGAGGTCAGGGATCCACCTGCAGACGCCGATCCGTTGCATGGGGATGTGGCGCGCAGCTGGGGAGAAGATGACTGAGGAGGTGACCCGATAGGAGGCAAGGCAAGGGTGGCGGTCTTGGGCGATGTCGGAGAGACGGCAGTCGGGGCAATCGGGGCAATCGTGGCAATCGGAGCCGGCGAGGATTTCAGTGGCTGCATCTCAGCGTCGATCGTCGAAGGAGAGATGATCGGTGATAACTTGCTCTGGCGTTGTTGTTGAAGCTGCTGGTGTCTAGGAGACGAGGGTTGGGGAAGAAGGTCCAGCGCCGATCCGGCGCCATCATCAAGCTAAGAACCACTCTTTTTTTTTAAAAAAAAAAAATGAAGAATAAAAATTTTGTTTTCGCCCACCTGTGCAGTCTCCTCTGCTGTCAAACAGGCCCGCCAAGCTGCGATAAATCGTTTATTTCGCTCAGTCAGCGCTGAATCCAGCAAGACTGCCTGGTGATGGAATGTCGCCCAGTCCTCCACCGGCTCGTCCTGCTGTTGCAAAGGCGTGGATTGACACAAAAGCTCGGTCTGCTCAGCAGATACAAACGTCGGCACAGGGCATTTCTGCAAACAGGACGGTTCAGTTTTAGTTTTTATTTCTCGCTCAAGGGTCTTTTTTTAGGGAACGTACCGAAGAAAAAAACTCGTCAGGCGGGGGGGTGAGAGGATTATGAGCCGACAATTTTAGGGTGAACTGAACGCGTTCCATGAGTTCGGTGGTTGCCTCCAGGAGGCTTGTTTGGAACTCGTTTGGCTTGGACACATTGTCCGGCTCCTTGTGGAATTGTGTAAGAAAAACAAGAGAAAACCCAACGTTCGCGGTACCACTTCAGGATCATCGTGTATTGGCGACACTGGATACCACTTTTTAACGACGTTGCCCATCTCCAGAGCGACTTGTTTGAAGAGATCGTCAAAGTCAGGCTGCGAATCCTGTGGAGACATGCATTTCAGAAAAACAACCGTGTTCAAGAAAACGCACCCTTAATGCTTGGTCCAGTGCATAGAGATCACCACAAGCGTCCACATGGGTTTGAAAAGCCAAGACAGGAATCGGGCGGTCGCACAGTCGGCAGATCTGTGCACGATCACAAAGACAAAAAAAATTACGGTCGGACAGGGTTGATACGCCGGTGCGTACCTCGGTGGCATTGAGTTCGGCCAGGCTCGCAGAGTTGGAGAGTGAAAGGCGTGAAAAGGACGACAGTGCATCGTTGGGGGAGTCTGCCAGGGGCTCTTTGATGCGATGGCACACCCAGACGGAGCGGATGGGGACGCCACTCTCGGGTTGCGCAGCTAGGATTCCCTTTCCTTGCATCTCGTACGGCGTGCCGTCGGCGGTGCGTATCCTAAACAATAGTTCGCTGATGTGGTTCGGATCATCACACAGCAGTTGCAATGCCATCTCCCACTTGTCGTTATCTCGTGTTTCCTGGTCCCCCACCAAGAACGAAAAAATTGAAGATTTTTTGTTTCTCTTGTCACACACACTTACCAGAAACTTGGACCCATCGGTGCCGACAAGTTCGTCTGGCGAATACCCGAGGACGGCCTTTGAAGATGGCGACATGTACTCGATCCTTCGGTTGGACGAGCACTCAAACACGATGTTGCTTGCATAGTGGTTGAGGTCTTGATCCGACCCTGACGGCGCCCTCGTCAGCGACTCGCTTGATGCCGACGGCATGAGCATGACGCCGCGCAATCTCTCGTCCGAGGAGACAGACAGGGGCACAAGCATGGGCGACCTCTCTGTTATGGCCGACGTTGGCTCCAGCACAGGGCCTTTCGATGCGGCAGCAAACGTGGACACGTCCATCTGGATGTGCTGAACAATGCGTGTAACCTGAGCCATGCTGATGAGCAGGCGCGTGAGATGCTCGCGGCCCTTCCAACCCAAGGGGCAGCGCAGTTGGAGGCCACGCAGAACGATGACGATCTTGCTGAACGTGCCCTTTTTGAGGTCGCTCACCGACATGGCCACCATTCGGTCAATGATCTCGTGCAGCTCGGGTGCTATTTGTTGGACACCTTGCACAACCTCGGGCGTCCTGTTGTTGGAAAAAGAGATTGGTTGATCACAGGGAGGGTGGATAGAGGCCCCCATACCCCTTGGGCTTGTCGAGGAAAGCATCGAGGCAGTCGATGACGGCTCTGGCATTTTCGTCGTTCTGGCGTTTCGCCATGGTGAGCTCGTCGTTTAGCCTCTTGAACAGTTGCAGGTATTCATCGAGTCCCTCGTTGTCTTCCTCGCCGCCGCCCGTAGTAATGGGCTTGGTTTCCAAACTCCGTCGCTTGTTGCCGGTCCTGGCGGCTGGCGCGGCCGTGTCCAGAGACCCCTTGCCGGCGCTGTTGCGCTGCTGCCACTTGGACTTGCTCGCTGTCGTGGTGCCCGCAGTGGCTCCTCCGCTCATGCTGGCAGGCGACGTGCTCACGACGAGACCCTACAATTCAGAGGGACAGAGTGTTAGGTGTGTGCTCTGCATCTGTTTTGTTGCAAAGGGAAAAAGGGAGAGAAAGGAGACGTCGCAAAGGAGAAACACCAGGCAGCACACGCAAGAGGCCAACCCCACACTGGGCAGAAACGGCACTGTCGGTCACTTGCGCCACGTCAGTCGTCAGGGACGGACCACGGAACAACAGTAGATTTGCGTGCCGATAAGGACTGGATTGTGGTTGTGTCGGACTGATACCTCGTTCCTCCGACGGACGTTCGCCACCGTGGCTGTGGCGGCTGCGGAGGAGGCGGTGGTTGTGGACGACCGCGGACGCCGTCGGCCGGCTGACGGACTGCTGTTTTGCATGGCCCCGCTCGCAGAAGGAATAAAGGGTGGTCCTTTGACGTCTCGGTAGTTTGCAGTGGTGCCTGCACTTTCAGGTGCTGCTGCTGCTGCTGCTGCTGCTGCTGCTGCCGGCTGGCGTGGCTCACAGAGACAGCGACCCTGCGTGAAAAAAAAGAAAAAAAGACGACGTCAGCTGGCATGCACCCTGACATGACGAGAATTAAAAGCGAAAACTGGCGCGTTCGTCGCTCTCGCTCAACTGTGCCCGTTGCCCGTGGGAGGTCACATAAACACACGTGCGTCTCCGTGCTGTTTTGCGGGGATTTTCAGGTGGGGTCGGGGGGAAGGGGCGCCAAAACAAACAAAAAAAACAATTGCCGAAACAAGAGGCGGAAGAAAATTCAGTGACATGACACGCAGAGCCGACGCCTGGTCCTGAATGTTTCTAGATTTAAATGCACCTCTGGTCCTCGGGATTGCCAACAAAAAATTTTTTGAGAAGGCCTGACTGATTTCCCGGAAGGAAAAAAAAAAAAAGAAAAATGCAACGGATCGCACGCCGAGTCGACAGCACCGTGTTCAAGGCCCTGCAGCCCAACGGCAACGAAGGCGACCTGCTATCGGTGCTGGATTCGGCGATCAGCGCAGAGACGTCGACGGCTCAGCTCGAGTGGGAGCAGTTTGTGGTGCTCAAGGCGGTGCTGGACAAGCTGCTGGAGGTGCAGCAGACAGCATCCAAGCCGGCTGAGGACGACAACAAGAAGAAGCTCGATGCATTCACCCAGTGGCTCGTCAAGAACGAGTATCCGTTGGACAAGTTCCCGCTGGGCTTTGCCACGGGTGTGGCCGAGGGCGGCAATGGTGTTGTGGCGACGCGTGCGATCGATGCCGGCCAACCCATCGCTGTGGTGCCTGCCAAGCTCATGCTGCCCGCGAGCCAGCTGCACAAGTCAACCGCATTGGCGCACGTCGTGGCAAAGGATCCCATCGTGGAGAACGTGCCCGGCCTCGCGCTCGCCCTTGTTGTGCTCGATGAGGCCCTCAACAAGAAGCAGGACTCGTTCTGGGCCCCGTACCTCGACGTCCTTCCCCGTACCTTTTCGATCCCCCTCTTTTTCACCGTCGACGAGGTCTGGGAGTTGCGCGGCTCGCCCGCACTCGGAGAGGTCACCCGCCTCGTTAAGAGCACGACACGTCAGTACCTTCACCTTCGTCGCCTTCTCAAGGTTTTTTTTTTTTCCTTCTACCTCTCTCTCTGAAAAAAGCACGGTTTTCAGTCTACGACCCTCGCTCAACTTTCGTACGAGCAATTCCGATGGGCCGTTTCAGTGTCTATGACTCGCCAGAACCGTCTCCCGCTCGACGGTCCAAACAAGCCCCCGGTTCTCGCGCTCGTGCCCGTCTTTGACATGTGCAACCACACGACAGAGGGCACCGCGATCACGTCAGAGTACAATCTCGAGACCAACGCGCTCGAGGTGAACGCCTGCCGCAATTTTGCCCAGGGTGGCCAGGTGCGCTAGAAATAAAACCTTTTTTTCTTCTTTTTTTTTTTTTTTTTTTTTTGATGGAGAATGGGAAAAGGTCTACATTTTTTACGGGCCCCGCTCAAACGCTGACCTGCTGGTGTACTCGGGCTTTGTGCCTGCAACGACCAACGCACATAATGCCGTGCGCATCAAGCTCGCCCTTTCCAAGGACGATGTTGAGGGTGAGCGCCGCGCCTTTGTCCTCAAGTCGATCGGTCTTCCTGCTGCGGGCGAGCTGCCCCTCGGCCCAGACTTTTTGAAGGACGATGTCTCGGCCATGCTCCGTGCGTACATCCAAGTGTTTGTGCTTTCCCCTGCGACCCTCAACACGGTTGCAGTCGCGATCGCGTCCAAGGTTTGCTTTCGTTTTTGAATTTTTTTTTTTCTTATTTTTGCCCAACTCAATCAAGATCCAAAAGAAGTCCCCTCTGCAGCTCATCGAGGAGAACCTCGCCGACAAGGATCGTCAAGCTGTCAAGGCATTTTTGAAGACTCGCTGTGAGTTGCTGCTGCGTCTGTACCCTACCACAATTGAGGAAGACCAAAAGGCGCTCCTTGCCGTTGGCTCCTCTGCCGCCCTGCAAAACATCATCCGCCTTCGCGTTGCTGAAAAGCAGATCCTCCAGGCCACATCAAAGGCGCTTTAGAAGGAGAATACGCACAAGTGTCTTTGTACAGAGAAAACAAAACACTTCAAGCATTGGGATTGCGGTACGAGACCGTGGTCGACACCCTGTGGATGCTGGTGCTGAAGCCACGGAAGGCAAGCTCAGTGCCATTCTTTACGAGCCGTGCATCCGACTCGCCCCACTGCATCGGCACATTGAGATCGTGGCTGGTGTAGACAAGCAGGTCAAACGAACCTGGTGAAGTGGTTTTTTTTTTCCGGGTCAATGAACTGAAGAAAACAGCATGGCAAACGTACAAACATCCTCCAGCATGGGCAGGAAGGTGACGCTGGCTGTGATCTGACGGATGATGGCCTGGATCTCCTGCTGGACGTCCTTCTCCGTCTTGGTGGGCGCGCCCGTCGCGCCACTGGCGCTCTCACCCTCGAGCTGCAGGTCAAACTGCCAACGCTCCAGCACCTCGCCCGAGTTGACGCTTGCGATGACGAGCACGAGCTTTTGTACTGACCGTTGCAGGATCCACTCTTTGAGCTGGCCCATGATCGTCTCCAGGTACTTGAGCAGCTCGGGCTCGGTTGTCACGAGCACGTTCAGACCGTACTTTTTCTGCATCTTGAAATCGTCCTGCGGGTACACGCCGCGCATGTACAGAATGCTGTTGATCGAGTGAACTGCCATGGCATGTAAACAAGAAGAAAAAGACCCCACCGGCACGTACAGAAAAACTCGGCAATGGTCTCGGTGGACCCGCGCAACGTTATGGCCGTCAGGCAGCTAATCCCTGTGGACATCTTTTTTGGGGGGGTGGGTAATTTCGTCGCCCTGACTCAAATGCTGCTTTCAGTGTGCCTTGCCGCGCTCGCACTCGCCGCCGCGGGCGCGCACGCCCAGCAGGGCAGTGAACTCGTATGTGTAGCTACGAGTCTTGCCATTTGCTGACGGATAGGTGCAGGTCAAGGTGGAGAACGTGCTCGGCCACCTGGAGCAGCTCGAGAAGATTGCTCACCTGGAGAAGAACAAGGGCAGTCGCGCCATCTACCTTGGGTACAACGACTCGGTCGACTACGTCATTGCCCAGTTGCAGGAGAACACAAACTATGTGGTGTCGCAGCAGTTCTTTGAGGCCTCCATTCCCGAGTACCAGACTGGCCCGTTCCTGGAAGTGGTACGACGCCGAACCGCGAGTGTTCCTCTCACGTTTCCTTTCAGACAAAGCCGTACAGTGTCGGCTTCCGGCAAAACACCGACTACCTTGGCTACAACGGCTGTGGCTCGGGTGATATCGTAGGCACGATCCAGCTCGTCCAAGGAGGCTGCGATTTGGTCGACTTTGTGGACTTTGTTCCTGTATTTACATTTAATCTAATCGTTGGCGTTTAAATCTTCTTCTTATTTTTTTTTTTTTTCGACGATCAAGGGCCGCATTGCTCTCCTTAACCGCGGAGCCTTTGCGCCGCAGGGCTCAAACGTGACTTCGTGCAGCTATCGCATCAAGGTGGCCAACGCAAACCAGGCCGGTGCGGTGGGCATTCTCGTGTACAACCCGGACGACCAACTTCCCACGCTCGGCGGCTGCGACGCTGGTGTGACTGCGCCCGTCTTTGGCATTTCGTCGGCAACGGCAACTTACCTGCTCGAGTTTGGTGCGGACCTGCAGGTGCACCTGCAGGCCGTGGTCGTGTACAAGCTCTTTGTCACGTCCAACATCATTGCCGAGACGCCCCAGGGTGACGCTGACAATCTCATCGTCATTGGCTCGCATCTCGACAGTGTGCCTGCTGGCCCGGGCATCAACGACAATGGCAGCGGCTCGGCCACCAACCTCGAGATCGCCCTGGCCTTTGCAAGCGTCGGCTTCAACCCGGTCAACAAGGTTCGCTTTGCCTGGTGGGCGGGCGAAGAATGGGGCCTCCTTGGCTCGTACCACTACGTCGGCTTGCTCTCCAGCACGGACATTTCCAAGCACGCACTCAACCTCAACTTTGGTACTCTATGGTGTTTCCTTGCTTTTTTTGTTTTTTGTTTTTTGTTTTGATGGTGTCCAAAATAGACATGCTCGGAAGTCCCAACTTTATCCGCGGCGTCTATGACGGTCGCAACGGCCCCGAACTAGTCAAGAAGGGCTCGGGCAACATCCAAAACCTGTTTGAGGCCTACTTTGACGCGCAGGGCCTCACGCACGAGCCCACCCCTTTCAACGGCCGCTCCGACTATGGCCCTTTCATCGAAAAGGGCATCTCTGCTGGTGGCCTTGCCGCCGGTGCTGAGGAGATCAAGACGGTGGAACAGCAGGCCAAGTTTGGCGGTTCATCCTTTGTCGCCCTCGATTCGTGCTACCACCGAGCCTGTGATGGCCTCGCAAACATCAACCCGGCCGCGATCGAGTCGCTCAGCAAGGCCGCCGCCAGTGTCCTCTGGACCCTTGCAATGGAGGCTGACCTTCGCGGCTTCCTCGAACAATGAAAGACACAAAAAAAGAATTGCATTTTTGAAACGGCTGACACACCAACAGTCAAGTGCTGACAGGGTGTTTCTTTTGTCTTTTTCTTTCGCTTCTGTTTTGTTTACGGTAGAGCAACTGTGTTTGACCTGTGCTTCGAGCAACCTCTATGAGTGCTCTGTGAATTCGTATGGCCGTGCGTCAGAGCCTACTACTACACCGCTCTTTGGTCTCACGCTAAGATGACTGTTTGTTTACCTTTTTTTTTTTTTTCGTTGACTGCCTTGACTACAGCTCGCAAACCAACACCACACCTTGTCCTCTCCTCGTCCTCTCTGCCATGTCTATGGACTCTGGTACGTGCGGTCAGCTAAC
>Ga0302230_10000407_pt1 | contig 38945 bp, 25 predicted proteins | sample II_Palsa_N2_1_FD_193523 | JGI IMG/M metagenome (GOLD analysis project Ga0302230, IMG submission 193523) | Peat permafrost microbial communities from Stordalen Mire near Abisko, Sweden - II_Palsa_N2_1 | ecosystem: Environmental > Terrestrial > Soil > Palsa > Peat permafrost | place: Sweden... | reverse complement strand
CTTCTGCTTCTTCTGCTTCTTCTGCTTCTTCTGCTTCTTCTGCTTCTTCTGCTTCTTCTGCTTCTTCTGCTTCTTCTGCTTCTTCTGCTTCTTCTGCTTCTTCTGCTTCTTCTGAAGTTAATTTTCTATCATTATCAGACAGTCAAGATGTGTTTGCCTATACCTTAGGTTTTTTATCGCCTCCGGAGGCAACTCGTATCAGCTGGTGTAGCCGAGCCTTAAAAACCGCCACCGAAACTCGCGCTTTCAGCGCCCTGTGGCGACAGCACATCCAAAGAGATTGTTCTGGCCTGGTTATTCAGCAGTCTTCACCGCAAGCCTATTATCAGGCACGATTTCAAGATAAAGCCCTAGAGTTTTTATTAAAACCTAAAAATCAAATTTTAAAAGGCCATAATTATTCAAACATTCAATACGCAACAAAGATGAAATACGTAAAGGATCATTTTAAAACTTGGACCTTTGAAGCAAGAGCAAACTACTTAACCCAGTGGAATGATTTTCTGGGTCTAAACCAATTAGCTGTCAATCATAGATACATTAACCTAAGAGCTTTAACCGAGCTGACACCCGCCGTGATGCAGCGCTTAATAGAGATCAATCAGATAACTCCGATTAAACGTTTAAGAATCAGCGGTTGTTATTTACCTCAACTCCCAGAAGCGCTGATTATTTTCTTAAGAAATTGTTGGCAATTGGAGAAGCTTGATCTGAGAAACAACCGATTGCAAAGCTTGCCTGAAACTTTGATGCAATTCCGTACCTATTTGAAGAAGCTTGATCTGAGTAACAACCAATTGCAAAGCTTGCCTGAAACTTTGCTGGAAACCTGTACCCAATTGGAGAAGCTTGGCCTGAGGAACAACCAATTGCAAAGCTTGCCTGAAACTTTGCTGGAAACCTGTACCCAATTGGAGAAGCTTGACCTGAGGAAGAACCAATTGCAAAGCTTGCCTGAAGCTTTGCTGAAATTCTGTACCCAATTGAAGCAGCTTGACCTGTTAGGCAACCAATTGCAAAGCTTGCCTGAAACTTTGCTGAAATTCTGTACTCGATTGGAGGTTCTTGAACTGAGATACAACCAATTGCAAAGCTTGCCTGAAACTTTGCTGAAATTCTGTACTCGATTGAAGCAGCTTGAACTGGGGAACAACCAATTGCAAAGCTTGCCTGAAACTTTGCTGAAATTCTGTGCCCGATTGATGTCGCTTGGCCTGGGTGAAAACCAATTGCAAAGCTTGCCTGAAACTTTGCTGAAATTCTGTACCGAAGTGGAAGAGCTTGAACTGGGTGAAAACCAATTGCAAAGCTTGCCTGAAACTTTGCTGAAATTCTGTACCCAATTGACGTGGCTTGGCCTGAGTGAAAACCAATTGCAAAGCCTGCCTGAAACTTTGCTGGAAACCTGTACCCGATTGGAGCAGCTTGACCTGAGTTACAATCATTTAATGGATATTACGCAAGATGATTTCAGCCATTTATCTATTAGTCGTCTTCACATCGGCAATCAAACCAGCAGCAGCGACAGCAACTCTGAAGAGAAAACGGAAGACAATGAAGAAGAAGATCAGCTTCACATCGACAGTCAAACCCCTGTTGCTGCCTCAAGCAGCAGCACTTTCAGCAGAAGCGACAGCAGTAGCGACAGCAGCAGCGACAGCAGTAGCGACAGCAGCTCTGAAGAGAAAATGGAAGACAATGAAGAAGATCAGCTTTCTCAAAAAAAGATGAGGCTTAAGCGGTAAAATAACAAACTTGTAAACAACCTCCGAGTTTGTCTGCGGCTTATCGAACTGCAGAGCTGAGCGCATTAGAACTCATTATAAGGCAGATTCAAGCCCCACTGCACACCAACCTAGAAGGTAGATTGGCTTTGAAGGGTCGCTACTATTTAAGTATGTAACCTTGCTTTTTAGTTTTAAAGCTGATATAACTAGGAGCAACTATAACTTACTTAAACAACGGGCCTCAGATGCTGAAAAATACCCGCGGTGCTATCAACCCACTAGCAGCCAGTGAAAGCTTAGCTTCTGCTGCTGTAGTTATACCTAATAAACCTAAACCTTTTCCTTTAATGTTAGGCGGTCAAGCACCGGTGCTTGCCCAGGCTTTGAGTTTTTTATCGGCCCGGGATGCCACCGCTATCAGCCTTAGCAGCCCAACCTTAAATGGTGTCGTTAAATCTCCTAGTTTCAATGCGCTGTGGCTACGGCACATTCAAAGAGATTGTCCTGGCCTGGTTACTCAGAAGCCTTCACAGCAAGCTTATTATCGACTGTATCAAGATCAAGCCTTAAGCTTTTTATTGCTGCCATCTCATAAAATAAAAGACTATGATTATTCACCTATTGAACAAGCAGCAAACGATTTTAAAAATTCCACCTTGAAACAAAGAGCAGACCATTTAACCCAGTGGAATAAAAATTTGGGATTACACCAATTAGAAAATGCCAATCTTAAAAACATTGGCCTGCAAGGTTTAACTGAGCTGACACCCGAAGTGATGCAGCGCTTAATAGAGATCAATCAGAAAACTCCGATTAAACGTTTAAGGATCAGCGGTTGTTATTTACCTCAACTTCCAGAAGTTTTGATAAATTTTTTAAAGGATTGTACCCAATTGCAGGGGCTTCGTCTGCATGACAACAAATTGCAAAGCCTGCCTGAAACTTTGCTGCAATTTTGCACCCGATTGAAGAAGCTTGATCTGAGCAACAACGAATTGCAAAGCTTGCCTGAAACTTTGCTGCAATTTTGTACCCGATTGAAGAAGCTTGATCTGAGTAACAACGAATTGCAAAGCCTGCCTGAAACTTTGCTGAAATTCTGTACCCGATTGAAGAAGCTTGATCTGAGTAACAACCAATTGCAAAGCTTGCCTGAAGCTTTGCTGAAATTCTGTACCCGATTGAAATGGCTTGGCCTGGATAACAACCAATTGCAAAGCTTGCCTGAAGCTTTGCTGAAATTCTGTACCGAAGTGGAAGATCTTAACCTGGGTTACAACCAATTGCAAAGTTTGCCTGAAACTTTGCTGAAATTCTGTACCCAATTGACGTGGCTTGTCCTGTCAGACAACCAATTGCAAAGCCTGCCTGAAACTTTGCTGGAAACCTGTATCCAATTGGAGGGGCTTTACCTGCATAGCAATCATTTAATGGATATTACGCAAGATGATTTCAGCCATTTACCTGTTAGTTATCTTGACATCGACAGTCAAACCCCTTTTGCTGCCTCAAGCAGCAGCACTCCCAGCAGCAGCGACTCCAGCTCTGAAGAGAAAACGGCAGACAATGAAGAAGAAGATCAGCCTGCTCAAAAAAAGATGAGGCTTAAGCGGTAAAATAATAACCCTATATACTCCTTCCATTTTGATTTTATCTGGAGCATCCATGCTCCAGCCTCTTTGGGCTGACGTGGAAAATTGCTCCAGGCAATTTTTTAGCTGGAGCATCCATGCTCCAGCCCCTTCGGGCTGACGTGGAAAATTGCTCCAGGCAATTTTTTAGCTGGAGCATCCATGCTCCAGCCCCTTCGGGCTGACGTGGAAAATTGCTCCAGGCAATTTTTTAGGCGTTGTTGAGCACTCATCATGCTTTCAATATGAAGGCTAAGCTCAGCGGCTTGTGGCATGCCACAAGCCTTGTCGCTCTAGCGGATAATGACTCGTACCATCCTGGTACTCGCCCTTCGGGCGCTTTGCGTCCAAAACGTTCCATACGTTTTGTCGCAATCCTCATTACGAGCAACCCTAGTCTCGCTTTACTCCTAGCCTAAAACCAAACTAAAAGGAGTATAAACAACCCCCGAGTTTGCCTGCGGCTTATCGAACTGCTAAATAGCTTGATAAGCCTGGTAACTTCGGCGTGGTTCATTTTGAAGATTTATTTGCCGAGTATCAAAGACCAATGTTATGGCTTAAGCCTGGAGCAGTTGCGCTGGTTGCTTGATGGCTTAAATATTGAACAGGTGCAAGGTTTACCATCCTTATCTTATAGCACTTTTTTCTAAAGACTCTTTTTATTTGCGATCATTTTCTGTTATTTGAAAATCAAGCTATAGAAGCGTTTATAAAATGCCAAATATTAAACAGAATAACTCGGTTTGCCTAAATTAGTAATTAAGGGCCTTGTTACAAAGTTTAATTAATTATGCAACAAGGCCCTTTTAAAATGTAAAAGCCGTACTGACTTATGGGCAAAGGTCCAAGGTCTATTTTTTCATTATTTGATTTTAAATTGGCAGCAAATGTACTGAGCGATGAGTGATAGATTTCAGGGAGCCCGCCTTGAAGATCTGCTAGACACTTCTTGAGATAAATAAAAGCAGCCTAATTTAGATTGCGAACAAATTGGTGCATTAGATGTAATCTTCAGCATAGTGAGCAAAAATAACGAATAAAAAGGCTGTACCAGGCAGTAGAGGAAAAATTTTATCAATTAGCTGAGCTGCTCACCCATGGGTAACCCCCCCCTTTTAGCGGGAGCCGCTGTCATATGAATCTAATTTTGTTGTTAAGACTAATTTTAATGATATAATATTTTTAGCTATTCAATGCTACTATTAAATCTTTATACACGGAGATCTAAAAAATGTCTACATCAGCAGAACATGTAAGAGCGCTAATATTCAGTGCAAGCCAACAAAACACAGAAAAAAAAATTTATATCGGACATGATATTGCTGATTCCAACAAGCACGGATTAATTCGCGATTGGTTAAAAAGATCCATCAATTCCTCAGACGAACAGGATTTTATATATCTTGCCGGCACTCAACCTAATGAAGCTCCCTTGGGCGGTTTTGGATGTATTGATACAGATTCTGAAATAAGTACATTATTTATTAATGTTTATCAAGTTAAATATACAAATTATCAGGTTCTCCAAGGTTTGTTCGAAAAATACTGTCCAAACATGACTTTAAAGCGTATTCATTCACATGAAGATGAAGCCTTGCGGACTTGTTGTATGTATCGCACTTTGGAATATACATTCAAAAAATCTGCTGCCATAGATGTTCTTGCTGATTTTTATAAAACAATCGGTATTGTTAGCCCTAGTTATTTACCTGATGTTGCACAAAAACAACTTTCAAATATTTTTAGTGCCACTAGACTTAAAAATACAACGTAAGTTTTTTAGCCGATAATTTTAAATTTGACGCTGAATCTCATATAATTAAGGTTCAGCGTTAACTTAAATACATATATGGTAGCTTACATCTTTCTTGGCATTTTACCATTCTTTTACTAATGTTCCGTATAAATCACCCACATGATAAATCAACAGTTTTGTTAATTATTTAAAATGAAGTGCTGTTTGTAGAGCGAATAGGAAGCGGCTTCTTTGGCTAAGAGCTCACTCATTTGTTGAGAAAGCAAAGGATGGATTGCAAAATAACCTTGCATTTGGTCACATTCGTGCTCACGAAGGTATTGCTGCAATTCTTGGGTTTCAACGCCTTCTGCAATCACTGATAGATGTAATGAATGCCCCAGGGTAATCATCGCCTGAACGATGGCCGCATTGCTTTTATTGTTCGATAAATCTTTCATAAAGGAGTGATCGATTTTTATTCGGTCTACTGGAACATGTTGTAAATAATTTAAACTAGAATAGCCTGTGCCAAAGTCATCCAATGATATTTTAACGCCAAGCTTCTTCAGCTGGTTCAGCAAATCGATAGCCTCATGAGGGTTGCCCATCAATATGCTTTCGGTGATTTCAAGTTCCAGATTTTTAGCGTCAAAGTCAGTTTCTTTTAAGATCTCGGCAATTCTCTCAGCTAAATCTTTTTGTTTAAATTGCCTCGGCGAAAGATTAACAGAAACCGGAATGGCATAGCCGCGCTCGATAGACCAGTTTTTTGCATCAATGCAAGCTTTGCGAATAACCCATTCGCCAATGGCAATGATCAGCCCTGAGTCCTCCGCAACTGGAATAAATCTTGGCGGCATGATCAAGCCTTCTTTGGGGTGCTGCCAACGCAACAATGCTTCTATGCCAATAATTTTATTATCATGCAAATCAATTTGTGGCTGGTACACTAAAAATAATTCATTTCTTTCTAATGCATGCCGCAATTCATTTTCTATATGTAAGCGTTCGCTGATTTTGGCATTCATCTCTTCTTTAAAGAGTTGAAAACTGTTTCGACCTTGTTCTTTCGATTGATACATAGCCGTATCGGCATTTTTAAGAAGGCTTGTGGAGTTTTCGCCATCCTTGGGATACACGCTGATCCCAATGCTGCAGGATAAAGAGATTTCTTGGTTATCCAGTATAAAGCTTTTAGCTATCTCCGTGAGCATTCTTTTCATAAGTCTGGTGATACTGTCTAAACCTGTCTGCTCGCTTAATAAGACTACAAACTCGTCTCCTCCCAGGCGTGCCACCGTATCTACCTCACGGACACAATTCTTTAAACGTCTAGCAATCACTTGCAGGACCTCGTCTCCCCATTTATGGCCCATGGTGTCGTTGATAAACTTAAAATGATCTAAGTCAATAAATGCAACTGCCAACAGTCGTTTATGGCGCTGAGCAAGCATAATTGCTTGATTTAACCGATCCATGAGCAAAGTGCGATTTGGTAAACCTGTTAATGAATCATGATTGGCTTGATATTCAAGTTGGGTTTTACTCTTGTAAAGGGAAGATTCTATACGCATTCTTTCTTGAATTTCTGTTTCAAGATTTTTATTCAGGCTTTCTAAAGCTTGAGCACGTCTTTTGCTGAGAATTTCTGAGTAAGTTAATGCTGTAAAGAGAAAGCTAATCATAAGGCCTGCTTCTAAAATGTAGTTGGCTTTATTTAAGTTCATGGATTCTTCAAATAAAGGTTTAGAAGAGAAAATAAGAGTGAGATCCCTTTGGAGCAATCTTACCTCTCTTTGTTCTTCGAAAAATGCGCGGCGGAATTGGTTTTTTTCAGTATTGATGTTTTTGTATGATAAGCCAAAGGGTTGTGCCCCTTGGCTGTCAAAAACTTTCAAACCCACAAAGCGGCTGGCTTCTTCCCAGAGCTTTTCGACCAGAACATTTAAACGCAAATCTGCATAGACATAGCCTATTAATGCTGGTGGTTTTTTTGTATCCTGGATTGTATTTTCTAAATTTTTATATATCGGGACATAGATCACCATATCATTGTTATTTGTCATAACGTTGTTCTTGGGAGCTTGAAAAACAGCTAAAGTGGCTTGATGATTTTTACCGGCTTCATTCAGTTGTGCTGAATTGGCGACCAGCTGCTTGGTTTCAAGATGGTTGTCCAAATGTAAAACATTTTCAGGATTTAAATCTGGAGAAATAAAACCCATATCTCTTATTTCAGGAAAAATACCCTTGTATTCGTAACTTTCTATATAGGGTTGCCATTGTTCCTGAGTGGGTATCGGCAAAGCGCTTAAGTGTGCTGCAAGTGTTCTTAATCGATCGTGGTGATAATTAAGCCGAGTGATCAGAGCACTGCTCAGCGCAATGGACCATCTTTCAAAACGCTGATGAGCATTTTTTTCGATCCAAGTATGGGTATATTGCCATGAAAAAAGGGTTAAAGTGAGACAGGTGATCCATATGGCCCAGGCCGGCCACAGGTACAATGCACAAATATTAAGATAAAAGGGCCTGGGTTTGCTTTGAGCTTTGATTTGGCTAGGTTTTATTTTTGAAAATAAATTCATGTTATCTTTTCAATTCGCTGTATCGCAAGGCTCTTGATGGCTCAAGCAATATTTTAGGAATTTTCAGCCATAGATCCCGAGGGCTTGCCATCAGGCCTTGGCTATTTAACAACCAGATAGTTTTACTTAGGTCCATATGGGTAATTGAGATAACTTGTTGGTGAATTTATATCAGTTTAGTAGAAATTTAAGGCCCAGCTTATTAAACCGCCGATCAAAGTTCTTTCGGTAACCGTAATTGGCAGCTTTATCAAGGGATTATTGCAAGCAATCTAACCAGATATCGCTGCAAAAAAGTCAATAACGAGCCATTACCTTGGTAAAATAAGGCAGAGGCGTTATAATGCGGGCTTGCTTTTGATGACTTTAAATAAGGCCTAAACAATTGACCAGCGAAGCTACCACAGTTGCAGCCATTCCCATGCATTTTATTGGTCCGGTAAAAATTATTGGAACCGAGCTCAATGATGAAATCCATGTGCCTTTGGCTACCTTTGAAACTCCTTTATGGCCCTCTACCAACCGTGGAGCAAGAGCAACTCATGCAGCTGGCGGCATTCAAGCCAGTATCTTGTTTGATCATATGACCCGCTCAGTGGTTCTTGAAGCGCCTTCAGGTCTAGAAGCTATTCAAGTAGCTCATACTTTAGAAGAACAGCAGGCAACATTGGCAGCCTTGGTTAGAACAACCAGTCGCTTTGCTAGATTAAAAGACTGGCATGTTCAGGTAGTTGGTAAACTTTTATATTTGCGTTTTGCTTTAACCACAGGGGATGCTTCAGGCCACAATATGGTGACCAAAGCGGCAGATAGTTTGTTGCATTGGATTTTAAAAAATTATCCTCGATTGAGTTATGTCTCTGTATCGGGCAATCTTTGCTGCGACAAAAAAGCCTCCGCGGTCAACGGACTTTTGGGACGAGGCAAATATGTCGTTGCAGAAGTGGTGATTTCAGCTGCTATTTGTCAGAAAATGTTAAGAACCACGCCACAAAAAATAGTCGATTTAAATGTTAAAAAAAATCTTTTAGGTTCGATTGCTGCGGGCAGCATTCGTTCGGCTAATGCCCATTTTGCCAACATGTTATTAGGCCTCTACTTGGCCACTGGCCAAGATGCAGCCAATATTGTAGAAGGTTCGCAAGGCATGGTGCATTGTGAGCTGCAAAACAATGATTTGTATTTTTCTGTGACTTTACCAAATATCATTGTTGGAACCGTGGGCAATGGTAAAGATTTACCTTTTGTGAAACAGAATCTCACAGCGATGGGTTGCTTGAATGAACGCGAGCCGGGTCAAAATAGCCGAAGGCTAGCTCTGATCACGGGGGCGGTCGTGCTCTGTGGCGAGTTATCCTTGCTGGCTGCACAAACCAACAGGGGAGAATTGGTACACAGCCATATGGTGCTAGAACGTCAGCACAATGCAGTTGTTCATTCCTCTTTAGTTTTTGAAGGGACTTGATGATGATCACAGTCGGCATCGATGCCATGAATTTTTATACTTCCCATTATTATTTGGATTTAAAAACTCTTGCAGATGCACGTGGTCTTGAGGTAAATAAATTTTATGTTGGGCTTGGCCAACGAAAAATGGCGGTTATGACTCACGATGAAGATGTGGTGAGCATGGCTGCGGATGCTGCACGTCGGGTTTTAAGAAATGTTGATCTGAATGATATTGAACTTTTGCTGTTTGCTACAGAAAGTGGCATCGATCAATCAAAAGCCGCTGGGATTTTCGTACACAAATTATTGGGTTTGCCTTCACGTTGTCGAGTCCTAGAATTAAAGCAGGCTTGTTACAGCGCAACAGCCGGCCTGCAAATGGGTTTGCGCATGTTGTTGCAAAACCCCCAGAAGAAAATTTTATTAATTGCTTCAGATATTGCCCGTTATGGTTTAAATACCAGCGGTGAATCCTCGCAAGGCGGTGGTGCGGTTGCCATGGTTTTAAGTGCCAACCCAAGACTGTTGCAAATCGAATTAGAGAGTGGCTTTTATACTGAAGATGTCATGGATTTTTGGCGGCCCAATTATCGGGAAGAAGCCTTGGTTGAAGGTAAATATTCTTGCGAATTGTATCTGAAAGTTTTGCAAAAAACTTGGCAACAATACAAGGGATTGTCAGGCCGACAATTTCAGGATCACGCGCGGTTTTGTTATCACGTCCCTATGCCAAGGCTGGTGGAAAAAGCCCATCGGTTATTGTTAAAACACAATGGTTTAGACGATGTATCAGAAGAGGCCAGCCGGCTACAAGTATATGAGTCGCTTATTTATGGGCGTGAAGTGGGTAATTGCTATACCGCATCCTTGTATTTAGCTTTGCTGTCGCTATTAGAGCAAGCTCATGATGATTTAACGCTTCAGCGAATTGGCTTATATAGCTATGGTTCGGGCTGTGTGGGGGAATTCTTTAGTGCGGTGGTGCAACCTGGATATCGCAGCCTATTAGATACCGATTACCACCAAAATCTTTTGAGCAATCGTTGTCCTTTAACGCAGAGTGAATATGAAGCTTTCTATCATCTACCCAGCCCTATGGATGGCGGTCACTGCGTGATGCCTGTGCATCAAAAGGGCCATTATCGTCTGAGCGCAATCAATAAACACAAACGTATTTATCAAGCTGTGGAACCTTTATGAGCATTTCCAAGGCGCGTTCCCCCGCCAAACTGATCGTCTCGGGTGAGCATGCTGTATTATACGGTAAGCCCGCGCTGGCGATGGCTGTGAATCGTTATGCGGAAAGCACTGTTTCTGCACAAACTGCCTATGCGCTTTGTTTCAATATGCTCAATTTGAGTTATATGAAATCGCTGACGTTTCAAACTTTAACCGCTTTAAAACGCCGCCTACAAGATGATTATCAAGCTTTTTTAAATGGTGACTGCAGTATTCGGGATGTCATCAAAAAACCTTTTGAGCTTTTACAGTTTACAGTCACTTTGTTTTTTGAGCATCTTAATTTGCCAAAAATGTCTGGCATTCAAATTAAAACTCATTCCGAGATCCCCATGGGTTGTGGTATGGGCTCTTCGGCAGCAACGATTATGAGTACCGTTTGTGCCCTGGCGGCTCATTTTAAAGTAAATATGGAGCCTGCTCATTGTTTAAATTTGGGACGACAAGCCGAAAACTTACAGCACGGTCGCTCGAGTGGCTTAGATTTACATTTGGCCTTATTTGGCGGCGTGTTGCGCTTTCAAGAAGGTAAAACTGAATCTCGCCTGACTCCAGATTTTCCTTTTTATATGGTGCAAACAGGCTCACCCATTACCACGACTGGCGAATGTGTCAGTGCTGCAAAACAGGTGTTTGATAGCAGCACTATTGGAGATGATTTTGAGTCGGTTACCGAAGCCATCGATATGGCTTTGCAGCAACAAAATTTAATTGCTATGCAAGAAGGTCTTAAAGCCAACCATCGTCTTTTGGTGCAGTTGGGCGTGGTGCCAAAGCGGGTACAAAATTTTATCCAAGCTGTGGAAGAAATAGGCGGTGGGGCAAAAACTTGCGGTGCTGGGGCCGTGCGGGGTGAAAAAGGTGGTGTGGTGCTGGTTCTTGTGGAAGCAACAGAAGAATTCAGTCGTTTAGCTAAGCGCTATGGTTATGCCGTGAGTCGTGTTGAAGGGGATCAACATGGCACCCAAGTTATATAAAGCTTCAGCACCCGGTAATCTCATGTTATTGGGTGAGCATGCAGTTGTCTATGGAAAAAAAGCGATAGTGGCTGCTATTGATGCACGTATTGCTGTCAGCTTAAAACCTTTAAATACCGCGACGATTAAAATTCAATCCAGGCTGGGCAGCTATGAATCCTGCATTGCAGCACTCAGCATCACAGCACCTTTTGAATATATACTGGCTGTGATTCAATCCATTGACAATCCTGCTAAAAAAGGCTTTGAACTTTTAATTGAAGCAGAATTTTTAGCATCCTTAGGCTTGGGTTCATCAGCCGCGGTGACGGTTGCCACCACGGCTGTCGTGTCAGCCTATTTGCAAGGGGGCCGAATATTGCCTTCAAGTTACATTTTTGAAACAGCCAAACTGGCTGTGCAAACTATTTCTCCTAAAGCTTCTGGCGCTGATGTGGCAGCCTCAACTTTTGGTGGTATTTTGCTTTATCAACCTCAGCCTTTTCATTATCTTTGGCTGACAGATACTTTGCCGTTAACCGCCTTGTATTCAGGCTTTAAAACGCCCACGCCGAAGGTGATAGAGAAAGTTTATCAACGCTACCTCGCTTCGCCCGCCATGCATCTAGACTTATTTGAACAAATGGACGCTTGTACCCAGCTTGCCGCTCAAGCTCTTCGTTTACAAGCTTGGTCAACGGTCTCCATAGCAATGAAACAGCAGCAAGCTTTGTTAAAAAAGTTGCAAGTCAGCAGTCCTGAATTGGAACAGCTGATCGATATCATGGAAACACAGGGCCTGCAAGGCGGAAAAATTTCAGGTTCGGGTCTGGGTGATTGTTTAATTGCGATTGGTGAACTGACCGAACAACAACAACAGGATTCGCTTAAGAGTCTCGATAAATCTATTTATTATGTGCCAGCCCGCATTGCCAAAAAAGGTTTAATGTATGAACAAGCCTGAGGTGGTGGCAAAAATTTTTCAGGGTAGAGCTTTTGTCCCCAGTCTGGAGGGCGCTGAGGCTTTTGCCCCCATTAACATCGCATTATGCAAATATTGGGGTAAGCGCAATACAGCCATCAATTTACCAGCAGCTTCCAGTTTGTCGGTCAGTTTGCCAAGCAAAGGCACTCGGACTTATATTAAAGTCATTGAGACCGCAGAAGATAAGATTTTTTTAAATGGCCAAAGCCTCGATGCTTCGTTAGATTTTTCAAAGAAGCTGACAGACTTTTTGAATCTTTTTAGATATGAAGCTCGAGGTTTTGAAGTCCATACTGAGTCTAATATACCGATCAGCGCGGGGCTGGCCTCTTCGGCATCGGGCTTTGCAGCTCTGGTGCTCGCTTTAGATAAGCTTTACAACTGGCGACTCTCGCGAAGCCAGCTATCGATCCTCAGTCGTTTAGGCAGTGGCAGTGCTTGTCGCTCTTTGTGGACTGGCTTTGTTGAGTGGCAGGCGGGGCAAGATGCTGAGGGTATGGACAGCCATGGGGTCCCTTTGACAGACACTTGGCCTGACTTGTGCCTGGGATTGTTGGTGTTTGCAGAGGCCCAGAAAGCTATCAGTTCACGAGTTGCTATGCAGCATACTGTAGCCACATCACCTTTTTATAAAACTTGGCCTTCGGTGGCGGCTGCGGATCTGGCAACTTTAAAACAGGCTATTGCTTTAAAAGACTTTGAGCAACTGGGCTTTGTGAGTGAAGCCAACGCCATGGCGATGCATGCGTTAATGCTTTCAGCTCGTCCGTCGGTATTGTATGCTCGGCCTGAAACTGTCAGCACGCAACATGCCATATGGGCAGCTCGCAACCAAGGCTTGTCTTTATATTTTACTCAGGATGCGGGCTACAATTTAAAATTATTGTTTTTAGAACCCCAGCGAGCAGAGATTGAAGCTTTATTTCCACACTGTGAAACGGTTAAACCTTTTGTTAAATAAGAGAGCAGTATGAGTCATCTCGAAGAAGTTGTTTTAGTTGACGAACACGACACTGTTTTGGGTACCGTGGAAAAAATCACTGCTCATAAAGAAGCATTATTACATCGAGCATTTTCAGTGTTTTTGTTTAGAGACTCCTCAAATGGTTGGGAGCTATTATTACAAAAGCGTTCTTCGGATAAATATCATTGTGGCGGTTTGTGGACCAATACCTGCTGTAGCCACCCGCGTTTGCATGAAGACATCCTTGCAGCAGGCCAAAGACGTTTAGTTGAAGAACTTGGTATAAAAGCCCCTTTAAAACATCTGGGTGGCTTTGTCTATAAAACGCTATTTGACAATGGATTAACGGAGCATGAATGGGATCATGTCCTGGTGGGTTTATACCAAGAGCAACCCACAGACTTCAACCGTGATGAAGTTGAAGAGTTGGCCTGGGTTTCGCTCGTTCAATTACAAAAAGATTTAATAGATTTCCCACAACATTACACGCCTTGGTTACCCTTGGCTTTGGCTTATGCGATGGAGCATCCAGAAGGTTTAAATAGGCTGAAAGATTCATGATTAATTTTTTATTGAGTTTTTTATCATTCATATTGGTCATTGCCATTTTGGCGCCTATTCATGAAGCGGGGCATTTTTTAGCAGCACGTTTAATGGGTGTCAAGGTTATCCGTTTTTCAATAGGCTTTGGCAAAACTTTATGGACTTGCCGAGATTCTCGGGATACAGAATATGCCATATCGGCAATTCCTTTAGGCGGTTATGTGGCATTGTTGGGTGAAAATGAAGACGGCCAACCTTTGGCTAGGCAATCGCTGATGGCCAAGAAAATTTGGCAGCGCATGGTTATATTGGTAGCGGGGCCTTTGTTTAATTTAATTTTGGCTGTGTTGTTGTATGGCTGCATTTTTATCACTGGTAAGACCGAGCTCAAGGCCTTGGTGGGCGAACTGGATCCCCAATCGATGGTTTTTAAACAAGGTCTGCGTCCTTGGGATACCATTATCAGCTTGAATGATCAATCCGTCCATAGTTGGCAAGATATTCAGCGAGTCTTACAGCAAAGCGTAGGCCAAAAAGATGCCATTAAACTGCGGGTGAATACGGCAGGCCGTTCTGCTGATAGGGTTGTCCTCTGTCCCAGTTTGCAAACTTCAGAGTTGGCAAGCTTTAAACAATGGCTAAAAGATACGGGCTTGACGATACCGGAAGCCAAAGCTCCTGGTATTGTTGAAGAAATTTTACCGGATGAACCGGCTTTTAAGGCGGGCTTAAAGCCCATGGACGAAATTGTTGCTATTAATCAAACCTTGATGCCGGGGCGTCGCGAGATCAGTCTTTTTATACGGGCCCACCCTTTAGAAAAAATTCAACTGCAGATTTTGCGTGCAGGCAAAGAAATGCCTATTTTTATAACGCCGTTGCCGAAAACGGAGGCGGGGAGCTCTTATGGTTATATTGGGGTGAAATTTAAAGCGGTGGAACTGCCCAAAGAATGGTTATATCAACATAAAATGCCGGTTGTTCAAGCTTTGGGTGAGGCGCTATCACGCACCTGGACCTATAGTGTTCTGACTCTAAAAGCATTTTACCAAATGGGTTCAGGCAGTTTGTCGACGAGTCATCTCAGTGGGCCTGTGGGCATTGCTCGAGAAGCTCGCGATTCGGTCAGCCTTGGTATTCAGCCTTTTTTAGAGTTCTTAAGCCTGATGAGTATTAGCTTAGCTTTGTTAAACTTAATGCCTATCCCTCTTTTAGATGGGGGACAAATGTTGCTTTGTGTGTTAGAAGCCTTAAAGGGAAAGCCACTGACACCGAAGTTTAAGGAAGCTGCTCATAAATTGGGCTTTTTGCTGATTATTTCACTGATGACTTTAGGGATTTATAACGATATATACCGGTTGAAAGGTTAGTATGGAAAGAAAGCTTAGTTTTTTTTAAAGCTGTGGTAAGATATCGCCTGGTAGGACAATTATATAGCCCATACGTTTATGAAAAAAATATCCATATTTGCTTTGTTAGTCGGAAGCTTTATAGCCAGCCATAGCTTGGCTTTTGAAGCATTTGTTGTTAAAACCATACAAATCCAAGGCTTGCAACGGATATCGCAGGGGGCCGTGCTCAATGAATTGGGCATTAAAGCAGGTCAGCGTTTAGAGCCCGAAGAAACCGGATCGATGATTCACCGTTTGTATCAAACAGGTTTTTTTAAGGAAGTCGCCTTAACAAAATCTGCGGATAACGTATTGGTGATCCATGTCACTGAAAAACCTTCTATTTTGGCTTTAGAAATTAATGGCGTCAAAGAAAAAGAAAAAATCAACAAAATTTTGAAAGACAATGATTTAGCCGTTGGCCGCCTCTATGATGAAGCTTATCTGATACAAGCCAAAAAAGATCTTGAACAACACTATTTAAATAAAGGCCGCTATGGCGTTAAAGTAGAGTCTAAAGTTAAAGAGCAAGATAAACAAGTCAGCATTACTCTGGATATTTTCGAAGGTGACACCGCTCGCATCCATACAGTGGAACTTGTGGGTAACAATGCATTTTCTTCCAAAATTCTTTTAAAACAACTTCATGAAGCCAAAACCAATTGGTTATCCTGGTTCACCAAAGATAACCAATACTCTAAAGAAAAATTAGCTGCAGATTTAGATATATTGCGCTCCTATTATATGGATAAGGGCTATATCAATTTTCAAATAGAATCGACTCAGGTTTCACTTTCTCCCGATAAAAAAGACTTATTCGTGCGCATTCATCTGGCTGAGGGTCCTTGTTTTGAAATGGGCAATGTTGCTCTTGCAGGGGAGTTTGTTGTTCCTAAAAAAGAGTTAGAACCTTTATTGTTGGTTCTGAAAAAGAATAAAGTCTTTTCTCGCAAGTCTGTCATAGAAGTGCAGGAAGCACTCAAAGAACATATGGGCAATGTGGGTTACGGGTTTGCAGAGGTGAGATTAAATCATGAGATGGATGCAAATCTTAAAAAAGTAAATATAACTTACTTTTTAGAGCCCGGAAAACGCGTCTATGTTCGCCGCATTCATATTAAAGGCAACCACGATACCCGGGATGAGGTTTTAAGGCGCGAATTGCCTCAGATGGAAGGTGCCCCCATTTCGACTCGGCTTATTAAAACCGGTAAGCGCAACATTGTTAGACGCATATTTGCCAGCAATGTGGAAGTTGAAACGCCACGAGTTGCCAATAGCGCTGATGAGGTAGACATTAACTATACAGTGGAAGAAGCCCGGGCTGGCCGCATTATGGCCTCTGTAGGCTTTTCACCGAGCGAAAAATTAATTTTTAATTTTACGGTAAGTCAGCAAAACTTTTTAGGCACTGGTAAATTAGTAGATTTTTCTTTTGATAAGAGTCGTTCTTATCGAAGTTATAGTGTCGGCTACCAAGATCCTTATTTCACAGTCGATGGTATTGGTTTTGGAACCAACCTATTTCTAGCTGAGGCAAACCCCAGTAAAGCTACCCATGTTTCTACTTATACCAAAGATTCTTATGGTGGGGATCTGAACTGGGTCTTTCCGATGAGCCAGAATGACAGTATTAAGTTTGGTGTGGGGCACATCCAGACTCATTTAAAAGTTGGCCCAGTTGTATCGACTCAGATTAAAAAATTTATCACTGATAAAGGCAATCGTCTTCGTGAAAATTCAGTGGTATTGGGTTGGGGCCATGATAGTTTAGATCATGGTATTTTCCCCACAGTTGGCAATCAGCAAAATTTCGGGATTAAACTTGTTGTACCCGGAGACAAATTACAATATTACACTTTGAATTACGATGCCGCATGGTTTTACCCATTAGGCGGATCTTGGATTGCCAATTTAAGCTCAGTGATGGTGTATGGTGTTGGTTATGGAAAAACCCGCAACATACCATTTTATAACAATGTTTATGCCGGTGGTGCTATGGCTAGAGGTAAGGTGCGAGGCTTTGAGGAAAACTCGCTAGGGCCTCGAGATTCCACGGGAGAAAACTATGGTGGTAACGCTTTGGTTTCAGGAACAGCATCTTTAATTGTGCCCAATCCACTGTTTCCTGACAGCAAAGCTGTGCGTACAGCTGTTTTTATGGATCTAGGACAAGTGTACGATACTCGGCATGCTGCTCCTAACCCTCGAGGTATCCGTTCTGCTTTAGGTGTGGCTGTTACTTGGAATACGCCTTTGGGTGCGCCTATGATTTTAAGTTTGGCTAAGCCTATTCATGCCAAAGAGACCGATCAAAAACAACTGTTTGCCTTCTCGTTTGGTACCACTTTTTAATTGTATTGATGTAAGGAGATAACCCTTGAATAAAGTATCTAAAATATTGGTAGCACTGCTACTAAGTCTGAGTAGCCTTTCTTATGCTGCTGAGATTACTAAAATCGGTATACTGAATGTTCAGGAGTTGGTTGGTAAAGCTGTGCAAGCTGAAGAAGCTGGCAAACGCCTCGAAAAAGAATTCCAAGCTCGAAAAGATGGTTTATTTAAAAAACAAGAAGAAGCACAGAAAAAACATGACAAATTACAGCGCGATAAAGATGTTTTAAGCGACAGCGAAAAAAACAAGCTTGAAAAAGAAATTACAAAAGCGCGCCAAGATTTAAGACATCAAGAAGAAGAGCTGCGCAATGATTTTATGTCTCGCCAACAAGAAGAACAAGAAGCATTTTTTAAAGTTGTGAAGGAAGTGGTCAATCAGATTGCCAAAGATGAACAATATGATTTAATCCTTTCAAGCGAACTTGCAGTTTTTGTAGCTGATAAAGTTGACGTGACTACTATAGTCTTAGCTAAGTTGAACTCTGCTAAGGCTAGTGATAGCAAAAAGAAATAATCATTCATAGAGGCTTAAATTCCCTTGTGCCCTCGTTGTCATGTCGAGTAGCTTGTCACATCCCGAAAATGATAGCAGGGCCTTGAAGGAGCTTGCATGAGTACAAAAACCTTATTGGAAGTGTCCAAGGCTCTTAACTTAAAATTGATTGGTGATCCCCATTGTAGCATCAGCCGGGTTGCCCCCTTGGATCGCGCGGTTGCAGGAGATTTATCATTTTTAAGCAACCCTTTGTATCGTGGACAATTAAAAAACACCCAAGCATCAGCAGTTATTTTAGGGCCTCTGGACGCAGAAGACTGTGCGACCAATGTTTTGTTAAGTGACAATCCTCGTTTAGACTTGGTGCACGCGATGAAGCTTTTTCAGCCTAAAAAAGATTTTCCTGAGGTTGGCATCGATCCTTCAGCCATTGTGGGTATTGATTGCCAAATTTCCAAGACTGCCGCAATTGGTCCTTTGTGTGTTATTGGCAATCGCGTCGTGATTGAAGATGGCGTTATTCTGGAAGCCATGACAGCCATCGGTAGTGATTGTTCAATTGGTGAAAATACCCGTCTTTGTGCCCGCGTTTCGCTCTATGATCAGGTATCTATTGGCCAGAACTGTTTAATTCACAGCGGCACCGTTGTCGGTAGTGATGGTTTTGGTTTTGCACAGTCAAACGGCAAGTGGGTGAAAATGCCACATTTGGGTGGTGTCTGGATTGGCAATGATGTTGAAATCGGCGCCAATACTGCAATTGACCGAGGTGCTTTAGAGGACACCCGCATCGAAAATGGGGTGATTATCGATAATCTAGTGCAAATTGCCCACAATGTGACTATCGGTGAAAATACCGCCATTGCAGCATGTGTCGCTATTGCAGGCAGCACCAAAATTGGTAGACAATGCCTCATTGGTGGAGGCAGCAGTATTGCAGGACATCTGGAAATTGTTGACAATGTTCACATAACTGCGACCTCTGCGGTGAATCGCTCTTTGACCCACCCCGGACAATATTCATCAGGCTTTCCTGCAAAACCGAGTGCTGTCTGGCGCAAGAATGTTGCCAGATTCCATTTCTTGGATGAGATGGCCAGGCGCCTTCGGTCATTGGAGAAAAAAATTAATCAACCAGGAAAAGAGACGGAAAACTTATGAATGTTCTGATGAATATCCAACAAGTGTTGGAATGCTTGCCACATCGTTATCCTTTTTTATTGGTAGACAAGGTAATTGCCTTGGTCGCTGATCAGAGCATAACGGCCATTAAAAACGTTAGCATCAATGAACATTTTTTTGCTGGGCATTTTCCGGTTAAAGCGGTTATGCCAGGTGTTCTGATTGTGGAAGCTCTCGCACAAGCCGCTGGCGTTTTGGCTTCTCAAAGTTCAGATAAATCTGCACAAGCATTGTTATATTTAGGCTCCATTGAAAATGCACGTTTTAGAAAGATTGTCGTCCCAGGGGATCAGCTTTATTTACATGTGGAAGTGCTGCGCAGACGGGGTCATGTTTGGCGTTTTAAAGGAATCGCAAAAGTTGATGGTGAGGTGGTCTGTACTGCTGAAATGACCTGTGCAGAAGGGAAAGCTAACTCGTGATAGATAAGCATGCGATTATTCATCCCTCTGCACGTATTGCAGCTGATGTCACCATTGGTCCTTGGACTCTTATCGGCGCTGATGTGGTCATTGAAAACGGCAGTTGGATTGGTCCTCATGTGGTGATCAATGGCCCTACCATTATTGGCAAGCACAATAAAATTTTCCAGTTTTCTTCAATTGGCGAAGTCACCCAGGACAAAAAATATGCCGGAGAGCTAACCCGGCTAGAAATCGGTGATAACAACATCTTTAGAGAAGGTTGTACGGTACACCGAGGAACCATTCAAGGTGGTGGGCTCACCCGTATTGGCTCTGAAAATTTATTTATGGCGTACACTCATGTCGCGCATGATTGTATTGTCGGAGATCATGTGACTTTCTCCAATAATGCTTCAATTGCAGGTCATGTGCAGGTCGGTGATTACGCAAGTTTAGGGGGGTTTGTCGGTGTACATCAGTTCTGTACCCTGGGGGCCTATAGTTTTGCAGCGGGCGGTTCTATTATTATTAAAGACGTTCCTCCTTATGTGATGGTTTCCGGTTATCCCGCAGAAGCTCATGGTTTAAACACCGTTGGTTTAGAAAGACGCGGGTTTGATCCCGATACTATTGCTGAATTGCGTCGCGCCTATAAAATTATTTTTCGAAAAAGTTTCAATTTACAAGAAGCCATTAGTGAAATAAAGGCGATGAGTGGCCAAGCCCATGTGCAACTCTTGTTAGATTTTCTTGAAAATTCAACCCGCGGTATTGTTCGCTAAAATACTTAGTTTTCAAGATGAATGTGATTGCAGTATTCTGTTAAGCTTTTCAAGCCTATCTTGAAAAAAAGGCTTTCCCCACAGTTTTAACGTTGTTCTGTCGCTTTTATTGAGAAATGGCGCAACTTCGTCTGCCGCTTTTTCCCAGTCAATAATCTTAATTTTTTCTTGTAATGCCGCTAGGTACCACTGTCCAGTGACTTGAATATTCTGCCCCGCCCAAGGCCCTTGTTGATTGATGGCATTCGATAAAAAAACAAAATTCGGTGAAATCTCTTTCGAGACATACCATAGAAAATCATACCAATCTCTGCCTTTCATATATTTCCGGCAAAGTAAAGCATGACTTTTTCCCGCAAAGTTACTCGGCAAGTCTTGAGCTTCAACCATAAAGGCTAACGGGAAATCTAAAAATTTTATTTCTGAGGTAGAGCCTGCTGGAGGATTGGTATCAATTTTAAGCTTGATAGTTAGTTTTTTCTCGAAATGATGGTGAAAAGATAGGTTGAGAAACTTAACAATGGAATTGTCTTTTAAAATCATTTTTTGGACAGTATGGTCAGACTTGCTTTTATCAATAACTTCCGAAACGATGCCGAATTCTTTGCAAACATCTTCAATTGCCCGTAAAAATGGTTGCCATTTAAAGTCAGGATTTGGTTTTTTTAAAATGAAATCTAAGTCTTCAGAAAAGCGCTGTAAATTATGCAAGATACGCAGTGCTGTACCACCTTGAAAAAGAGCCTCTTCAAAAAATTCTGTGCCTGATAATCCATAAAGAATAATTGCTTGCAAAATTTCTTTTAATGCATCTTTTTCTGCTTCAGCGCTTTGAATAGAATACTTTTGGAGTCTTTCGGTGATGATGGTTGTCATGATGGCCTCAATGCTTTTCTCATATGGTTTAAAAAAGATAACACGCGTTTGGAGCTATATACACGCAGAATCTCTTTAAAATCTTCATCGGTCAATAACTTCAATGAATCCATCTCAATGCGCATGCCGTCTTGCAATAAACCTAAGCCTGACCACTCCATTTTTCTGAGATATACATAATCGGCCAGTGCTCTTAAAGGGCCAGCCATAAGGAAAGGCTTGCCGTTTACTTCCTTTCTATATACGCCACTTAAAAACTCGTACTCGTTTACAGGGATTTTAATATATTCAAATTCGCCGATCGGTGAATTAAAACTTCTGGTGCGCCCTTTCGAAATGACACTCCTGATAACCGTGACTTTTTCTGGGATCCAGCCATGGAAAGATAAAGCTGTTTCAAAAGAGATAAAGCTACCAGAAACCATGCTGCTAGCAATAAAAAATTTGCTGATATTCAAAGGGCGATACTTGCTTCCCAGAATATAGAACCCTCGGCTTAATCGAGATAATTCACCTTTCTTTAAAGCCTTATGGATCAGAGCATATCTTCTGGCCTTGCTGCCTTTGAACAGACAGGCAAAGTCACTTTCTTTAAAAACCTGGCCCCCAAAGCCTTGTTCTAAAAGTGTTTCTGTGGTGGTTAACATGGTGTAGCCACGCTCAATTGTCCTTTTGTCTCTTTGTATATCATTATATTAGTCTTTTTGGAATAAAATGCAAGATACTTTCTAAAATAGAAAGTATCTTGCATAAAATATCCTGGCTGGGCATATTATTGTAGGAGGCAGATAACTAATCTATTCTGCCACGAACACCCTGATCTCGAAGTATGGTTTAATGTGAAGCCTTAATACAGAGCTGTAAGCCAGGGTTGATGGAAGGAAGCAAGCTTGAATGAAAAGAATAGAGAAGGGTTTATGCGTATTGCGATAGTCGTGGGCGAAGTTTCGGGCGATAAACTTGCGGCATCCTTGATGCAAGCTTTACAAAAAAGGGTTGCCAATCTGTCTTTTGAAGGCGTATTGGGGCCTGAGCTGATAAGCTTGGGTGGCAAGGCACTGTATTCCATGGAAAGGCTGTCTGTCATGGGCCTGATAGAGCCTCTGGGGCGACTCCCCGAATTGTATCGACTGCGACAAAGCCTGATAAAACGCTGGTTGAAAAATCCCCCCGATGTTTTTATTGGTGTCGATGCGCCTGATTTTAATCTAGGCTTAGAAGCACAGCTTCATCAAAAAGGTATTAAGACTGTTCATTATGTCAGTCCTTCTGTTTGGGCTTGGCGGCAAGGTCGAATTCATAAAATCAAAAAAGCAGTAGATCTCATGTTAACGCTGTTGCCTTTTGAGGCTGAATTTTATCAAAAACATCAAGTTCCAGTAGTATTTGTAGGCCATCCTTTTGCTGATGAAATTCCTTTAGAAATTGAGTCAAAAGAAGCACGATTAAAGCTGGGTCTTTCTTTAGATAAAAAAATGATTGCTTTGCTACCGGGGAGTCGCGACAACGAGTTGAAATATCTTGCGAAAGATTTTTTAAAAACAGCTCAATATTGCTATGAAAAAAATGCAGAGGTGATTTTTGTAGCACCTTTGATTAAAGAACAACATAGAATTATTTTAGAAAAATTGTATCAAGAACTCAATTGCTCCTTTGATTTGACCTTGCTGGTTAACCAAACACGTTTATGTTTGCAAGCTGCAGATGTGGTTTTAGTCACTTCAGGAACTGCAACTTTAGAGGTGATGCTTCATAAGAAGCCGATGGTGGTTGCTTATCGGATGCATTCACTCACTTTTGCACTAGCCAAGTGGCTGGTAAAAATACCGTATATTTCATTGCCCAATTTATTGAAAAATCAAAACTTGGTTCCAGAGTATATTCAAGATGCTGTTAAACCCGAAGTGATGGGTGATACCTTATTAAAATATTTAGCTCAAGACCATCGAGAGCTTATGGATGAGTTTTTAAGCTTGCATCAGAGCCTTCGGTTAAATGCCAGCCTGATGGCCGCTCAAGCGATTATTCAAGTCTGCAAACCATCGTTGTCATCCTGAGCTTTTAGCCTATGCTCATGCCCTTGCGGCGTTTTTTCTCGTCATCATTATTGCCGTCATTGCCCTCGCTGCGTTTGTTCTCGTCATTATCTTTGCCGTCATTTTTTGGAGCAGGGGCAGGGGGTTGGGGTTTCGTCTCAAAGGGAGTCGGACCTTTCTTCTTGGGATTTTTAGTCCCATTGGCATCCAGCCCCTGATCTGAAACCATGAGTTCTTTTTTGTCTTTCTTATTGTTTGAGTTGGGTGGCGTAGCATTGGCTGTTTGGCCCATTTGTTTATATGCATCCATGACTATAAGAGCCCTGGTTGCAAGAGGGATGGCTACTGCTGATGGTTGTGCTTGACTCTGTGGTTGTGGACGGGGACTGTTCTGGGGGCTGGAGTTGGGCTCATTTTGTTTGAGTTTTGTTTCAGCTTCTTGCTGCTGTTTCTCTTGATGGTCTTGTTCTTTAACTTTATCCACGGCTTCTTTTTGAGCTTGTTTTTTAAGTTTATCTTCTGCTTGCATTGGATCATTCGCTGAGGGAACTGGAGTCAGCCTCAGTTGATGAGTCGATAGTAGAGAGTTTCTTTCGCCTTCTTTTTGTTGTTCGCCTTCTTTTTGATCTATAGTGGTATTTTCAGCTTGAATGTAAGCTTGGGCTTCTTGTGTCTGTTGTTGTTTTTGTAGTTCAGCAGCAGGTGGTTCGCCTTCTTTTCGTGGTTCGCCTTCTTTTCGTGGTTCGCCTTCTTTTCGTGGTTCGCCTTCTTTTCGTGGTTCGCCTTCTATTTGTAGTTCGCCTTCTATTTGTAGTTCGCCTTCTTGTTGTAGTTTGCCTTCTTGTTGTAGTTTGCCTTCTTGTTGTAGTTTGCCTTCTTGTTGTAGTTTGCCTTCTTGTTGTAGTTCGCCTTCTTGTTGTAGTTCGCCTTCTTGTTGTAGTTCGCCTTCTTGTTGATCCATAGTGATATTTTCAGCTTGAATGTTTTCAGCTTGAATGTTTTCAGCTTGAATGTTTTCAGCTTGAATGTTTTCAGCTTGAATGTTTTCAGCTTGAATGTTTTCAGCTTGAATGTTTTCAGCTTGAATGTTTTCAGCTTGAATGTTAGCTTGGGCTTCTGGTGTCCGTTGTTGTTTTTGTAGTTCAACAGCAGGTTGTTGTTCGGTTTCTTTAAGAGTCTTATTAGCATCTTCTAAACTTGGAGTAGGCCTATTGGCTTGTCCTTGGTTACTTACAGTACCAGGTTGGTCGTTGACGTCTTCTTTTTGAGCTTTGATATCGTTGTCATTGATGCCTTCATTAAGAGCCATGATGGTAGGAGGGGCTAATATGGACCCTTGAGCCCCTGGTTGCAGAGCTGTTGAGTTTGCAGTGACTGCTGATGGTTGTGCTTGACTTCCTAGAGTAGGTGTTGGGGATACATAGGCTAAGCTTAAAGAAGATTCTGGGCTAGGCGGCTCTTGTTTTGCTACCGCCTCCTGATTTTCAGTTTGAACCAATGGGGCAGGTTTACGCTGGCGTGCTTCTTGTAGAGCAAGTTGTTCTTTTTGTCGGGCAAGTTCTCCTTGCCACTTTCCTAGTTGAAGCTTTTCCACTAGGCTTTTTGAACCAAGTTTTTGGATTTTCTGTTGAATAAGATTGATGACTTGTTGTCTACGATGGATGGACTTTGTGAGTTCATCGTCTTTTTTTGCAAATGACGGCGTTTGTTTTGCTACCGCCATTTGCTGATTTCCAGTTTGAGCCGACAATAGGGCACGTTTAAGCCCACGCTGGGGGGTGTTTTGTAGGGCATCTAGTCTACTTCCCAATAATTTCAGCCTTTTTTGGCCCGCGTCGCTGAGATTACGTCGGTGTCTATCAAGGTCGTTGATTTCTTGTTGTAGCTCACGGATGCGGTCTCGTTGAGGGGACTTACTGAGTCTACGACGGAATGGACTATTTGAGTTCATCGCTTTTTTGCGCGATGGCCGCGCTTGTTTTGCTACTTCCATTTGCTGATTTCCAGTTTGAGCCAATGGGCCACGTTGACGCTTACGCTGGAGTGGTCCTTGTTGGGCAGCTAGTATTTTTTTCAATGATTTCAGTCTTTGTGGGTCATTATGGCTGATCTCAAGGGAGTCGATTTTTTGTTGTAGATTACGGATGTAATCTCGTTGATGATGATGATGGATGGACTTACTGAGTCTACGACGGGATGGACTATTTGAGTTCATCGCTTTTTTGCGCTCAGGTTTAGGGCTTTCATTAGGCTTAAGAGGCGCAATAGCGCTAGCGTTAACTCCTCCAACCCCAGGACCCTTCCCAGGACCATTGCGTTGAGCTGCTGTAGCCTGAAAATCGGAATATTGGGCATTTAATTTTTCGACTTTACCATCATAATGCTTGGTTTTGTCTTTGCTGTCTTTCCATTTCTCTGATTTTTTTGTCAGTTTTTTGGTGAGTTCTTGCGTTTTTTTGTGATCTCCGGCTTCAATGGCTAAGTCTCGCTGTTTTTTTAGATCTTCCATTTGATAAAACAACTTATTTTCTTTTTTCTGGGATTTTGCTAATTTCCTTTCATTTTTTTCAAGGTATTTTCGGGCCTTATTTCTAACAGCGATAGATTTCTTTAAATTCTTTACTTGAGTTTTTAATAAGGTGGTATTACCTGTTTTGGCAGCTTCAGCAAATAGCTTATTAAAAGCCAGGTTGTCTGCTTTATAATCATCGCTGCGTCTTTTATATTTCGCCATTTTTCGATTATTGTCGAACGTTTGGCTTTTAAGCTCGGATTCTTTATTGTTGGTAAGATCTTTAGGATTTGCTTCAGCGGATTTTATGAGTGCTTGTTGTTTGGCTTGATATTTTGCAAGATTTTCAAGAGGATTGGGATCTTTAAATCCAAAAAAATTTTTGTTGGTGATAGACGCTTCTCGAGTTTTAATAGCGGACTGCAAGTCCTGGTGCGCTTCATTAAGCTTTTTTATATCGCCATTTTTCAAAGCTTGGTTCATTAACTGAGTCGAAATGGCTCGATCAAGAGTTAAATTAGCCATGGCAAGGCGAGCAGTTTCAGTTACCGCTTTCGTTTTTTCAGGATTATTGTGTTTACTTGTCTTGCCTAGGGATTGCTGTTTGACCACTTTCAAGGCAAGATCTTTGTCCATCCTTTCAGCATTCTTTAAAATAGAACTTCGAACTTTCATCGCCTTGTTGAAAAGAACCATGTCAGCATGAAGCTTTTCAGTATTACCGGGCATTATGCCAGATTGACGATCACCCTTTAGAGTTTTATCGAAGAGAGACTTCTGAACAGCATGGTTAAGTGTTAAATCATTCACTTTTCGGCTTTGAAGTTCAATCTTTGTTTGCTTTAAAATTGAGGTTTTTTTTCCTTTAGAGGTATTTTTGAGGCTTTCAATTTGCAGCTTAGCCAATTGGTTGGCGGCTTTATTGAGTTTTTTACGGTGTTTATCACGTATGGCGCCAGCATTTTTTAAATGCGTCATTTTTTTGGATAGTGCTTTGGTATCACCACTTGCAAGGGCGTTTTCAAAAATTATGTTTGAAATTTTATAATCAGTCTTGTGATCCTTAACCTCTAAAGAATGTTGGCGAGCATTTTTTGTAAGCTCAATTATTTTACTTTGATAGACAGAATCAGGTTGCCCGGTAGTTTTTTTTAAGTCTTCAAGCTTATCAAGACTTAGGCGGAGATTTTTCTCGCTGTTATTTAGCTTGCCTCTTTTTTTATTGCGTATGTTTGATGCTTTTTTAAGATGGCCAATGTTTTCTTTTAGGCTTTGAACGTTGTCTTTCGTAACGGCATCTGTGATTAGTTTTTGTGTGATATCCCGATCCATCCCGTGATCTTGTACGGCTCTGGTATGCTTGCGAGATTTTCTCTCTAGTTCTTTTTCCAGTTTATTATTTAAATTTGAGTTAGAGTCAGAATTTTTTAGTTGTTTAATTTTAAGATTAACTTTTAATAATTTTTTTTCGCTTCTATCAAGTTTGTCTCTTTTTTTGTTGCGGAATTTGCAAGCCTTACTCACAGTATTCATGTTTGCCTGCAAGCTTTCAATATCATTATTTTTGGCAGCTTTTTCAAAAAGAATAAGCGAATTTTTAAGATCGCTTTGATAGTCAGATTGAGCTCTAAAATGCTTTTGAACCTTTCTTTCAAGAGTGAGTTTTTGCTTTTCGTAAGCAGGGGTTGGGCGCCCTTCGGGTACTTTTAAGGATTTATGCTTACTTTCATAATTCAGTAGTTTATTTTCACTGATATTAAGTTTGCCTTCAATTTTTTTTCTAGCTTCAATAGAAGAAGAGAGGCGGGCACTTTTTTCTTTAGCGTATGTTACACCCAGACCATTAGTTGCCTCTTGGATAATTTGAAGGGATAGCTGTCTGTCTAAGTTTTGTGAAGCTAAGTTTCGTTCATGTTGTTGGATCTGAAGTTCAAGCTTAGCGCGATTTTTTAAAGTTTTTGATCCCAACTTATTTTTACAGTTTTGTAGATCTCCTTCTGTTCTTCCAATTAGGTTGGTCATGTTTATGTGTTTTGCCATAATGCTTCTGGCAGTCCTTATTGCGCCAGGGAAATTCTTATAACGTTGAGATCCATCACTCTGAACTCTTTTGGTAAAAGCATAAAAGTTTTTGTTGTCGTCAATTTTTCTTTGGCTTTGAATAATTTCTTTGGAACATTTTTGTGTTTGAGTAGTAAGCTTATTAAGCTCCTTTCTTTCATTGCTAATTTTTTTGTTAATGATTGCTTCTTTATTATGTAAATTTTTGTTCAGCTTTTCAGCGTCTTTATTTAACCCCTCACTAGAGCTTGAGTAGCTTGGATCCTTGTGAATTTCTGCCAGGCGTTCTTGCTGTTCTTTAATGTTTGATTGATGTTTTTCAGCAGACTGTTTGGCCAATAGTAAGCTTTTTTCGGCCATATCCACTTTGCCGTTTGCTTTAGTAACGTTACTATTGAATTCTCTATATAAATTTGAAAGATTGATCATGATGGTGCGCTCTTATACACTTAATTTAGGTTTTCTATTAACTAGCTCTATTAGAGAGAGAAAGTATAAATAAGTTCCAATTGTGTTGCAGAAATGTTACGGCAATTTAAAAATATCCGCTTTCAGTATCAGGACTCTAGAAATGTCTCTAAGACAAATTTGCGAAAATCATTAAACATTTCATATATCATTTCTGGTGAGTCTTAAGCTCAAAGAGCCATGGTTGCAAGAGGGGTGGCTGGGGCTGTCTGAGCTTTTTTAAGAAATATTTGTTGATTGCGCTCAATAATCCGGAAGCGTTCCTGCCACTGTTGTTCTAGGCTTGGTATAAAGTTGTTTATTGGCATATGGCACCTATTAAAAGCTTACACGGCATTATTAATATACTCAGGGTTAGAGCAGCCTTTAGGTCTAAAGTTCCATGATTTTATAAACAATGCACCCAGATGTTAAGAATGATTAAATTTTTTACCTGTCAATGCTGATAAGTCTTAAAAAGACTAGACTTTGACCTGCCACTGGTCACTCAAGAGTTGCTGTCTTTCGCCGCTAAGGGCTTAATTGCTTTCCAATTTATTGGCAGACTGATGGCCTTTTCACTGAATGATTTATTAAACATGACTTTCAGCTCTGCTTTGAAAGCATTTCAGGCACTTATTGAAGACGTGAGGAATGGCCCTGTTTCTAAGTCTCTGTTAGACGAGGATGATGGGGGTGATAATGAAATTGCTAAAGCTGCCTATAAAGACGGTAGTTCCGTACTGAGAACTTTGTTGCTTAATTTGCCTGATGCAAACGAACGCCTCAATGCCATTTTACATGTTAACCAATCTGGCAATAATGCTATTACCAAAGCTGTAGCCGGCAACGATGCGCAAGCCATCAGAACACTCTTGGAAGCTTTACCGGCAGCCGAAATAAGAGCCACTGCCATCCTTCATACCAATGCCATGGGGTATAACGCTGTTGGTAAAGGAGCTATAACCGGGAATATCATTTTAATAAGAAGTCTTTTGGATGCCTTATTGTTTCGAGAAACTCAGTTACAGGCAATTTTGCATCGGGGCGATGGAGGCTTTAATGCCATTGGTATTGCCATCATTTTTAACAAAGTTGATTTAATGAAATTATTTCTTGATTATTTCCCCGATAATGCCAGCAGGCTTAATGCTATTTTACAGCCTTTAACATCTGGCAACAATTTGTTGGCTGAGGCTGGGGTATCGGGGGGTGTAGAATTAATACATAGTTTGCTGAATGTCTTTCCAGATGAAACCAGTCGATCAGCCGCCATTTTGCATGAGAATTATTTTGGTGAAAATGCTTTAGATCTGGCGATTAGAAATCAAAACAAAAATTCTTATCAGTTATTGATCTCGCAAGTGCCTGCGATGCTGGTTGAAGCTTATTATATTTTGCGTCTACAGAAAAAAGCCGATCGCTTGGAAAATGAAGCTTTTCAAGACTTGGCCAATGATCAAGAATCGTCCATGAATGCCCGGCTTTTAAAGGCTGCTAATGAATATTTTGAGAGCACTGTTAAACCTTCTTTTATAAAGGAATTTGAAAGCTATAGATCCAATGGAAAAACTCCTGTAGAAGCAATTGAGGAAGAAATACGAGGCCGGATCCTTGAAGCTATAGAGGATGTTGCCAAGCACGCTGAAATCAATTTGCTGGATCGGAACAATCAAGAGTATGTTCGTGCTAAACAAATCCTTGCATTGATTCAGCAAGACAGGCTGAAGTTAATTGCGGCAGAGCCGGCAGCCATGGCTGCAGCCCGAACTTTATTTACATCCAACACCATTAATGCAGAAATTGCTTGGCGTGGCTATGATAAAGAGGCGATAATTTTAGGAAATTTTCCCAATCTGCTCACCCATTCTTTGAGTGAGCAAGCAGTCTATACCACGCGTGAATCTTCAGCAGTCCATCTGAATGAGCTGACTGCCAGCCAAATTGTAAGGGAGCGCGCAGCTTTTTATTTTTTACTTGCAAAGGCTGAGCTTATGCAGGAGTTTATCAACTATTTGGCGGAGATCCGGCGTGGTAATAATCGAAACTCGATAGAGATGGATGATCCGAGTTGTTTTCAAGGAAATATCACTCGTTTGGCTCGAATTGCCGACAAACATTTTCTTTCGCAGGTTGACAATAGCCGACGGCAGATTTTAGAGGGCATCGCCAAAAAATATATATTAAAAGAATTTGAAAAAAATCTTAGCGGGTTGTCAGACGAAGGGCAGTTTTCCCTCTATTCATCATTGGTGATGCTGAACGAACAGAATGCTGCCGATGTGTTTGATAAGCGCCTGGTAGCTGATGTGGCTTTATTGCCTGTGAGGCAAGAATTCATTAACAAGCTGGGGAACAGTCTTTTAAAATATATGACTGAGGAGCTTGCTATTAAAGGTATCAGCCCTTTAACAGCAGATGATAAAGTTTATATTGAATTTGCAATCGTCAATGCTGGTGGTGGTGGCAATGCTAAGGGTTTGTATGCAATTTTTGAAAAAAATCAAAGATCTATTAATTTAGCAACTGAAGTAATGTTTTTAGATGGTCCTCATCATCCTTTTGCAAAATTTAGCATGGAAGAAGCTTTAGATTTTTTTGTAACCCTTGAGCCCGGTGAGCGCAGAGCTCGAGCTTTGAAAATAGTCCAAAAAAATGAATTGCATCACAAACTTTACAATCATTTGGTGAAAGTATTGATGCAAGCAGAAAGCCATCCAACTGCGATTAAACTGCAATTATCCAGAAGCCAATTGATGACGGTTGTTAAAGCATTAGCTCTTCGACAAGATGAAACAACAGCAATGAAAATTATCAAGGCTGTTAAAGAAGTGGCCAGGGAAGATCAGTCAGAAATTGCAAGGCAAGATCCACTATTTGAATTATTACAAGTCAGACTTTTGGAGGCTCAATCAAGTATTGCCCTAGTGCTGTTGCAGAGTTATAAAACAAAGCTGCCCGCCTTAGAGGCTGATTCAATACGAAGAGATAGCCCAAAGGATCAGTTGCTCACTCATTTTCAGAGACAAAGTCAGACTGCCTTAAAGATTTCAGCTTTAACTGCCATCACTTCAAGTCGTGCTACCGTCTCAGATAAAAAAGCCGGCGATCAGCCATCGAGCGATGGTGATCAGTCCCAGCCCCCAGTTCATCCCTCTCCTAAACACTGAAATACTGAAATTTCCAGTTTTTTAACTTCCTGATATGATTCTCAATCATTGCAGAGCCTAAGCTAGACGTTTAAAATAGTATCCTTATTGAAATATATTTTAGTTGTGTTAATGACCCAATCTTAAAGGCTGTAAGTATATGTATATTGCAGGTGTGGATGAAGCAGGCCGCGGTCCTTTAGCAGGACCCGTGATTGCAGCCGTTGTGATCCTAAATCCCAAATCTGTGCCATTAGGCATACAAGATTCCAAAACTTTAACTGAGGCCAAACGAGAACGCTTATATGAACTGATTATTGAACAGGCACTGGCTTATGCCATTGGTCGAGCTGAGGTCCATGAAATAGACAGTTTAAATATCTTACAAGCGACCTTATTGGCGATGCAGCGGGCGGTGCAAGGTCTTTTAATCGAGCCGACCGAGGTATGGGTTGACGGTAATCAGTGCCCTAAGCTTCGCTATCCCGTAAAGGCGATTGTTCAGGGCGATAAAACCGTGCCTGCCATTTCAGCAGCCTCTATATTGGCCAAAGTGACTCGCGACAGAGAAATGATATTACTCGATAAAAAATTTCCAGGTTACAACTTTGCAGTTCACAAAGGCTACCCGACCAAAAGCCATTGTGAACTTTTAAACAAGCTGGGGATCTCCCCAATACACCGCTTAAGTTTTGGGCCTGTAAAACGTTTGTTGGCAACCGTATAAAATGACAAGCTTTATTCATTTGCATGTGCACAGCGAATATTCTTTAAGCGAGGGTTTGCTGCGCATTGAAGAAATTGTCAAAGCGGCCGTGGGGAATAATATGCCTGCGGTTGCGCTGACCGATAATTGTAATTTGTTTGCTTTAATTAAGTTTTATCAGGCCTGTGAGGCGGCTGGCATCAAGCCGATTATTGGTGCTCATGTATATATTAAAAATTCTGAAGATATAAAAAAACCTCATCATTTACTGCTGTACTGTCAAAATGAACAGGGCTATAGGAATCTGACTGAGCTGTTATCTCGTTCTTATATTGAAGGGCAAGAAGAAGGGCGGCCTTATATTGAGAAAGAATGGCTCAGAGAAAAAAATCAGGGCCTTATTGTGCTAGCGCCTTGCCAAAATAGCGATATTGGGCAGGCATTGCTAGCAAATCACACAGAGCTGGCCGAAACGTTGGTCGAGCACTGGTCAGGAATTTTCCCCAAGCGTTTTTATTTAGAAATTACTCGATGTGGCCGAGTCAATGAAGATCAATATCTACAGGCTGTGGTAAAACTTGCTGAAAGGAAACATTGTCCTTTGGTGGCAACCAATGATGTTCGCTTTTTAAAAGCCGAAGATTATGAAGCTCATGAGGCTCGAGTCTGTATTTTTGAAGGCCGTGAATTGAATGATGCAAATCGCCTACGCATTTACACCCAAGAGCAATATTTTAAATCTCAAAGCCAGATGTCTTATCTTTTCAAAGATATCCCAGAAGCTTTAGCCAATTCGGTAGAGATTGCCAAGCGGTGCAGTCTCAGCTTAAACCTGAAACAAGTTTTTTTGCCAAAATACCCGCTGCCACAGGGTAGGACTCTTGAACAATATTTACAAGAAATGAGTTGCAATGGCTTGCAGCAGCGATTTTCTGAGAAACTTATTCCAGAACATTATCAAAATCGCTTGAATGAAGAGCTGAAAGTAATTTTATCGATGAATTTTGCAGGCTATTTCTTAATTGTCGCTGACTTTATTCGTTGGGCCAAAGAAAACGGTATTCCGGTAGGGCCTGGGAGGGGCTCCGGCGCAGGATCCTTGGTCGCTTATTCTCTTAAAATTACCGATTTAGATCCACTACAATACGATCTATTATTTGAGCGGTTTTTAAATCCCGAGCGGGTATCTATGCCTGACTTTGATATTGACTTTTGCATGGAAGGCCGCGACCGGGTGATTGATTATGTCACTCGCACTTATGGACGAGAATCGGTATCACAAATTATCACTTATGGCACCATGGCTGCAAAAGCTGTGGTTCGGGATGTGGGGCGGGTTTTAGGCCACCCTTATGGTTTTGTTGACAAACTTGCCAAGTTGATCCCTTTTGAGATTGGCATTACGCTTGAATCAGCTTTAAAACAAGAGGAATTATTAAAGAAACGCTATCAAGATGAAGAAGAAGTTCGTTTGTTGATAGACTTGGCGAGAAAGCTTGAAGGCATTACCCGCAATGTGGGTAAACATGCCGGTGGTGTGGTGATAGCGCCCTCTAAATTGACTGACTTTACTCCGCTTTATTGTGAAAGCACCGATGCAGCGATTGTCACTCAATTTGATAAAGACGATATCGAAGCGATTGGCTTAATCAAGTTCGACTTCTTAGGTTTGAGAACACTGACGATTATTGATGGGGCAGTCAAGAATATCAATCAACGACGGCCTGCCGGTGAAGCTTTATTAGATATTACCCGTATTCCTTTTAATGATGACAAAACCTTTAATTTATTGAGATCTTGTGCGACGACCGCAATTTTCCAGTTAGAATCTCGCGGTATGAAGGACTTAATTCGCCGGCTGCAACCGGATATTTTTGAAGAGATCATTGCGCTGGTAGCCCTGTTTCGACCAGGCCCTCTGCAGTCAGGCATGGTGGATGACTTTATCAATCGTAAGCATGGCCGAGCGGCTAGTCTTTATTCTCATCCCAAACTTGAACCCATCTTAAAGCCTACTTATGGAATTATTCTCTATCAGGAACAGGTGATGCAAATCGCTCAAGTCTTATCCGGCTATACCCTAGGAGGCGCTGATTTATTGCGCCGTGCTATGGGTAAGAAAAAACCCGAAGAAATGGCCAAACAAAGAGCTATTTTTGTTTCCGGTGCTGAAAATAACCAAGTGAGCCGAGAAACAGCCACTTATATTTTTGATCTGATGGAAAAATTTGCTGGCTATGGTTTTAATAAATCTCATTCAGCAACCTATGCTGTATTGACTTACCAAACTGCCTGGCTTAAAGCCCATTATCCAGCAGCATTTATGGCCGCAGTTTTATCTTCAGATATGGCTCATACCGATAAGGTTGTGGTATTCATTGAAGAATGCCGTCATATGGGTATTAATGTCGTGCCACCAAGCATTAATGAAAGCCAGTATCGCTTCACGGTTCGCGATGATAACTGCATTGTTTATGGTTTGGGTGCCATTAAAGGTCTGGGCGAGGGGGCCATCAATTCTATGATCTCGGTGAGAGAGGAGACCGGGCCTTTTAAAGATTTGTTTGATTTGTGTGCACGCATTGATTTGCGCAAAGCCAGTAAGCGGGTATTAGAAGCTTTAATTCGTTCTGGAGCTTTAGATAGCCTGGGAGAGCACCGATCAGCGTTGTCGGCTTTGTTGGAAGAAGCCACCAAAGCTTCGGAACAATTAACTCAAAATCGACTTCATGGCCAAATGGATCTTTTTGGCGATAGTATTCATGCTTCTGATATCATGATTCGTAAAGCTTTTGATTTAGCCCCCTGGTCTGAGGCACAACGGTTACAAGCTGAGAAAGATACCCTAGGGCTGTATTTAACCGGTCATCCGATCAATGTTTTTTTACCTGAATTAAAAGCTATGAAAATTACAGCTCTTAAAGATGTACGGCCCGAAAAGGGCCGTCGGCAAAAGCTTGCCGGACTGGTGGTGAGTGTTCGGACCCTACAAACCAAGAAAGGCGATCGCATGGCTTTTGTCACCCTCGATGATCGTACCGCGCGCATTGAAATTGCAGTTTTTGCAGATTTGTATCGAGATAAACGTGAGCTTTTCAATGAAGATTGTTTGGTGATCATCGAAGGTGAAGTAGCGCTCGATGATTATAGCGGAGGAGTTAAAACCCGAGTTTTTGAGGCTATGGATATTACTCAGGCACGGACACTTTTTGCAGAAGCTTTAAAGCTCACCATACCAGCCAGCATCAGTGCACAAACCTTAAATGGGATCATTGAACTTTTAAAAACTTTCAAAGTACCCAAAACCTGCCCAGTTAAAATTGTTTATGAACACGATTGTGGTCTTGCTCAGTTACGCTTGGGCTCTGATTGGACCGTGATCCTCCGAATGGAATTATTAGAAGGTCTGGAAAAATTGATAGGACCTACCTTTCAAATTAGCTATCGTTCGTAGAAGAACCCAAGGAAAAAGAACCCAAGGAAAAAGAACCCAAGGAAAAAGAACCCAAGGAAAGAGAACCCAAGGAAGCAGTATGGCGCATGGTGTGAAGATCATTGCTGCTGCTGCTGTTGACATCAAGAGCTGCAGGTGGCATTAAACGTCGGTCTGGTAAATAAGGACGTATGACCATCAAAGGCGCATAATGTTGATCAAGGAACCATTCATAGGATTTACTTGCTCTGAATGTTTGATAGCCATGATTGATAATCTTTAAGCGCAGATCCAGAGCCTTGCTCAAGTTAGGGGTATTTTCAGTCAGTATGGAAAAGGCGTCAGCAATTTTATTAATATGATCGGCAGATTTAAAGCCGCTGCTGATGAATTTGTAATAGACATTTTTAGGATTGGAAGCGATATCGAGCAGAGCAAAGCGCGAAAAACTATGCCAAGAAAGTTGTCTCGACGTTTTTAGTGCATTGAGACTCGCTGATCTCAAAGCTTTAAAGATAGGTCCACTTTGGCGACTGGTTAATATTCCGGTGCAGAACTCGTTGAGCCTGTAGCCCAAAAAAATTCCTTTGATCAGATTACCACCAAAAGCATCAATTCTTTGTTCAATGTTGCTTTTGTTCTGATAGCTATTCGAATTATTGTTCTGGGCAGAAGGTTTCATCGGGCTTTTAAATAAGGGTGACATCGCCAAGAATTTTGAAGCTCGAAATACCAACTTAAAATAAAGTCCCGAAAATTCATAAAAACTTTTTAATCGCGCTTTGATGCCTTCTGGAGCTGTAGTTGACCAACTATGCAGTTTTTGCAGTTCTTTGTAGAATTTACCTATTTTAGAAAAAAAAACCGCTGTGAAAATGATGCCAGTAAATGCTAGCAGCAAAGCTTTGAGGCTGGTGTTGATCGCGGGTCTAGCAAAAAAATTTTCCAATGGTTTAAATAAATTGTAAAAATATTTTTTACGCTTTGATTTGATCTGCTCATAGGTTTCTTCTTCAATATACTTTTTTTTTCTAGGGGAGTCATCGTCCTGATCTGATTGATTTGCTAAATCAGAGATTGAATGATTACCAAAACTAACCGATCGTTGTTGCTTAGATTCGTCAGCGAATAATATTGGGTTGCCGGTTTCATTGGTAGAAGAAACAGCTGTTTCTGCCCGTAAGCAGTTCGAAAATTCTATCACATCAAGAGTATGTTCAGTATATTTTTTAAGCCATTGTGAAGGATCTAAGCTTTTAAAAAAATTGCTTAAATTAAAAGTACTGCCTAGGAATGCCTCAAGCCCCTCAACCAAATTGTGCAAGCCTAAGAAACTTAAAAACAAACTTTTAGATAGTTCCGAATTTTTGACGGGATCATATTCTATTTTTAAAACTGGCAATGTTTGTTGCCAATCTTTAAAGCGGCCTTGTAAGAAATGAAATTTGCCCAGCCAAATAATACCAGCGTGGACAATATAAAAAAAACGATAGAGGGGGTATTTTTCAATCTTATTGAATACTGAAGGTTGGGTTTCAGTCGTCTCAACCTGTGGTGGGCGCATGGGTGTCGAACTGGTAGCTCGCATGAAGGACTTCCTTTTCCTTGCCAAAATAGATTTTTGATCTTATAGAATGGTTACTTTAGGGATATGCTATCAGTTTGTCAAGGCGCTTAAATATAGGGAGACAGGGAGGTCCTGCGATGATGAAATCGAGCCTGGCTCGGTTAATTTCTGCTTATTAGTTTCTTACCTAGATTGAGGTGGATATCCCGAGCCTATTTGAGCGCTGTTCCATTTCTTGATTAAGACGACCTAGGCAAGGGAGTGAAGGACCAACTAGAATCGTGCATGCTTGGAGTTTGGGCTATCTCAGTCTTCTTTGCATCGCTTGTATCGCTAGTGAGATGACTGGTGGTGATAGTGAGACGATTTGTGGTGATAGTGAGATGATTTGTGGTGCTAGTAAGAGGATGATGTTGGAAAGCAAAAAAGTTGTTTATTGGTAGTATTAGACAGTCTTTACCGATAGCCCCAAAGCAGGGTTCAATATAATGTTCATCAACCTGAGTCATTCTATGCATTAAATTCTTGCCAATACTTGGGAACTCGTCAAAGAGAGTTGATGTGGCATCAGCCATTTTGTAAATATTATTTAAAGCCGCCTTGAGATCGGTCCAGCGACTTGAGCCATTCAGTATATCGATCAAGGATATATCTCTGAGAAGGGAAGTAAGTTTGACACCTCTATCACCCATGGTAGCCAGCATCTCGATAGAAAATAGTAGCCATCTTATTTTAAAATTTCTTTTGGCACTTGACCCCAGTTTAGAAAAGCCTTCAGTAAAATTTTGTATCTGTTCTGGAGTTTTTCTGCCAAATTCATAGATTTGTGTGGGCATGGTTGTGCTGGTTAATTCGTCTACGTCAGATACTTGTTCGTGCAATGCCTTTGAAAGTTGAGAGCAAAATGTTTTCGTTTTAAACCATGGTCCGGGCTTTTGAAGCTTAAAAAGGATGTAATACGAATAAGCCGAATTTTTGGAGAATTTAAAAAAATTATAAGCGGTTTTTTCTTTCCAAAAATTTTTGGATGCTTGTATTAGGCCTGAGAAAACTTCCCAAGTTTTGCGAATTTGCCCAAGTATAATGATAAGCAAAAGTGCAGTCCATAAGATTTTAGCCATATGAGCAGATATTTTTTGAAAAAAGGAAGGGGTATCTTGATTTGCGATTTGGGGTGCTGTGGATGTCTTATCTTTAGGATAATGAATGCTATTCCATTGATCCTTTAAGGAATTTTTGATTCTTGACCAACTGAAAACAATATCTGCTGCAAGTATTTCTGCTAAAAAACCATCGAAAGTTTCTTTTAAACTATTGTAGTTAAGTGATTGAGCAGCAAAACTTTTACTCAATAGTCCCGAAGTTCTCCATATGTTAAAGGTTGTGCTGAGGTCCGTGTGAAATCTTTCCCCACAATTAAAACTGGTGCCTATAAATAAAAAACTGTAGATCAATTTAAAGAACGTATCCTTGAGGGTGTCACAGAATTCAGCTTGGCTTCTGGGTATTTTTTTTCTGAGGAAAAGGTAGAAAGAAGGAAGTTTTGGTAGATTTTTTGATACAAAGTCAGTAGGAGCTTGAGTCTCATTGGTAGAGGAGCTCGGTGGATTGATTTGAGGTGGTGGAACGAGCTCAACAGTAGAAGCTTGAGTCTCATTGGTAGAGGAGGTCGGTGGAATGAGA
>Ga0302230_10000401_pt1 | contig 39240 bp, 54 predicted proteins | sample II_Palsa_N2_1_FD_193523 | JGI IMG/M metagenome (GOLD analysis project Ga0302230, IMG submission 193523) | Peat permafrost microbial communities from Stordalen Mire near Abisko, Sweden - II_Palsa_N2_1 | ecosystem: Environmental > Terrestrial > Soil > Palsa > Peat permafrost | place: Sweden... | reverse complement strand
TGAGGTCCTGAACAAGCATACCCATTGTTCCAGCGAGCGGAACGTGGCTTGAAGTGCCAATACTCATACCACCCTGTGCCATGTGCCCTGGATTTTTGCCCGGAAACATGAAGCATTCTGGCGCCACACATGATTTAACGTATCCTTCTTCGACGTCCACAGGTAGTCCACAGAAGTCACGAGGAAGAGGGGTTTCATTGAGCGGGATCAGCCCCTTCTTTTTCACGACCACAACCAGGGCGGCCTTGCCTGTCCAGTAGCCGTCCTTCGCCTGAGGTCCGATGAACGTCGCAACAATGTTTGAATGACTCTGCCGTAACTTTTGCGCTTCGCCCCGCAGCAAGGCGCTCGCGGCCTTGGCAATCGCAGGGTCGGAAGGGTCCAAACGTGGTGCGTCGCGAGGGCCAGTCACAGAACCTAGCTTTTTCTGCTCCTCACTAGGAACATAACCGCGTTTCGGACCAGGGTTGTATTGCTGCTCTGCTGAGACCTCGGCGATCTCGCCGAGTTCGTCTTCGACAAAGCGCACAATCTTTTCAGTTGTGGTTCGAGAGGACCCAGGAACAGACACGATGACGGAAAGCGACGGAGGGTCAACGTCATCCCCTTCCTTGCGCTCACGAGGCTTCGGGGGTGTACCCACATGTACGCCACCCTTCCACTTCCCATTGCCCGTGTCGACTAAGGCTTTGTCCACGACGTCTTGGACAGCCTTGACCGACGAGACAGGATAGCGTGAAGGAGAGGAGGGAGAGGAAGACGGTTCTGATACAGAAGCAGACACATCTCAGGCGCATTTCGAAGGCGGTCAGAAATGCTTTCAAAAGCCTTTCCGGCGACGCGTTTGAGATGCGTTGGAAATGCGTTTGAGACGCGGTCCAAAATGCATTTAAAACGCGCTTTTCGTTTTTGCTGAACTAGGGCAAAAAAAAAAAAGTTTGAGGGGGGAGGAAAATAAGTGCACTCAAACCGGAGGAACCGGGGAGGGGAAAAAAGAAAATTTTATTAACTATTTCCGTTCGCTTCACGATTGCATATCAGACGAGCTTTGGACGTTTGCCTTCTTGTTTGAAGGTGGGCCCATGATGGCAGCCGAAGCTACTGCAGAGGTGACAACAGCGGCATACTGTGTGGACGACGATGAACTCGTGTTGCTGCCAAATAAGTGGGCCTGTGTTTCCTCGCCGGCTCCATCGAGGGGGGAGGCCTGAGCATTCAAAAGATCCAGCTTTCGTTTGGTCTTTTCGATTTCACGGCGTCGCTGGAGCTCCTTGACATCGATGGGGCTGAGAGGGCCGATGCCCGGTTGATGGATCTGGTTGGCAGGCTGTATCGCAGACTCGCTGACTTGCTGTGCGCCTGGAGCATGGTCACGCAACCAGTTGATACTACGCAAAAAAAAAAAAAAAAAAAAAATTCTGGTGGTGAGAAAAAAGTTTTCTAGCACAATAGATACCCGAGGTTGAAGACCTCACGCAAAGGCATATAGTTGTTAGTCTCGCGCAAAATGGCCGGCGAGCTGAGGACTGGAGAGCTGTATGTTTGCCGTGTCTACCAACAAAGGAGGTTATAGTCTGCTTTTTCCTATTCGGAGCATATTATACCCGAATCCACGGGTGCATCATAAACTGTTCGATGCTGTAGCGCCGTGTAGGATCAACCTGCAGGCAATGTCGGATAATGTCCCGCGCACCTTCGCTCACTGAAGAAGCAAACAAAACAAACAAAACAGGTCAAGGATTGCACTTTAAAGTACGAGAGCACACCATTTGCGCCGAGCTCATTGCCGACGGGGAAGGCGTAGCGGCCGTTGTGGATCTTTTCCTTGAGTGAAACGATGGTCCTTCCTCGATCGTCCTGGTCGTTGTAGAAGGGGAAGCCACCAAACAAAACAATGTAGGTCAGGCAGCCAAGAGCCCAGAGGTCGACCTTCTTGCTGTAGAGCTGGTTTCCCTCGAGCATCTCGGGTGCCATGTACTCTTTCGTGCCACAGGGCGTGATAGTATTGCTGTTGTTGGTCTGCGTTGTCATCATACATTAGGTTTGAAAAAAAAGCCTTTCAAAGGAGGAAAACAACGAGAAAATTACCAGTTGTTTCGCCAGGCCAAAGTCCCCAATCTTAATTTCTTTAGTCTCGTGATTGGCAAACATAAGGTTTTCGATCTTGATGTCGCGGTGGGCCACGTTGCGATCGTGGAGGTACTTGATGCCGTCGGCCACCTGGGCGATGATGTCGCGGGCGTCTTCCTCGGTGAAATGTGTCTACGGAACAGAAGCATGAGATTTTGTACGCAAACGCGCAAGTGTGGGATACCTGCTTCTCGAGACGCTCAAAGAGATCGCCGCCGAGCATCAGTTCCATAACGAGGACATAGTGCATCTGCAGGTCGAGGAACTCCTTGAAGCGGATAATGTTGCGGTGACCGAGCTGGCGCATGATGTTGACCTCGTTGAGGACATTCTGGCGCTGACGGTCGTTGAGACGCTTCTTCTCGATGAGTTTGACGGCCCAGCGGTGTCGCGACCCGCTCGTCTCGACGGCCTCGTACACGCGCCCAAAGTAGCCGTGGTTGACTTCGCGCACAAACTCATAGCCCAAGAGTCCTGGGACGTCGCGAGCCGATCTGTGTGTGCGCGAAAGAAAAGAAAAAAAAAAAACTACTATTAGCACCACGGCTGGCGTCAGGTTGTTTACGGTACCTCACAGCCTGTGTGAGCGACGAAGTCATGCGTGCGAGTGTTTATGTTGAACACGGCAAGCCAGCTGTCCACACACTATTGAGCAATGAAAGGCTTTTATTTAGCACACACGGCAGCCGTCGTAAGTTTGTAATTCTCCTATAAACAACAAAAAGAACAGCGGGAGGGGGGGGCCTTCCATTGAAGGGCTCGGCGTCAATGAAAAACTCGAAAGATAAAGGGGCACAAGCAGGAAGGGAAAAACCGTGAATTAGCCAATCAACAGACCTGTCAGCAACTCGACAGGATCCGTCTGCCCACACCCCGGTACCAGTAAACAGCACGCCCGAGAGAGCATGGACGAGGTAGCACTACGACACACAACGAGAGAGAGATTTGTGGTTGTCAATCAAACAAACAAACACGTGCCGCGTGCAACAATAAAGCGTCTCCGCTCATCTCAACTCCCACCGCCAGAGCACACAGCATGGGTAGACAGCGTTGTTCCCTGTTCAACAACTGCAGTTATTGAGCCAGTCAAGGCTTGCCAAGCCTCGGATTACGCAAGTCGCACACAGAAAGTCAAGTCGTCAGAGACAGGCTTCTTGGCTCAGCAACAACAGCGCTTTTTGGCTTTTGCCAGCGCCATTACAGCAGACAGACACGGCGCGCGCGTCCGCAGACGCAATGGCACGCACGAACGCAAACGCCACAAGCACTGGCGCCACCACCCCGACCATTCTGCGTTGCAGCAAAGAAAAAAAAGAAAAAGATTTTCGATGACGTGGCGAATCTGATTTCTTCCGTCTCTGCAACCTATAATGCCACGTCGGGGAAAGACTGCTGGTGCAAGGCCACGAAGCGTGTCTTGCTGATGTTTATGCAGTCAATGTGATAGAAAAACTCCTGCGGTTCATTTGTGGGCTTTAGGTTGTATAGTTACGGTGGGTAGTTTACCTCGATTTCCACTTCTTGTGGAAGGTGTGTGAGGTCGTACGCGACCGACTCGAACGAATCGTCCCCCTCGACACGCCTCTTCTGGAGAAGATGCAGTATTCCGACACAGACACGGAACAGATAGCGCTATCGGACGGGGGGGGGGTGAATAAATAAGAACAAGTTGAAGCAGCAACTTTACATCGCCCTGGAGAATGTAGCGGTCCCAGATCCGGCTCGAGATCTCCAGAGGCAGCGACTTGGAAAAGAGCGTGAGCACCCAGTCATACATGAAGATGTCCACGGTGATGCCCAGCCTCGTGAAGAGCTCGGACGACACCGGCAAGTGCTCATGGATGAGTTTATTCAAAATGTCCTTGTATCCGTTTATCTTGTCCTGGTCCAGTTGGAAGAATGACATGTGGCAACGACGGTTCAGGAGGTTGCACAAGGTCTGCGCTCTCTGGATTAGTAAATAAGAAACGCATTTCGGTGTACCCTGAACGCGTCCTTGGAGTCCATGTTTAGGAGCAGCATCGCGGCGAGGAATGACATGCCTTGCATGTAGCCAATGTCGGGACGATAACAAGCATACGCCATCAGGACCTCGCGCAGAGGCTCGTAGAGCGGACCACCAGACTGGAAAATGCCGAGCGAAGGAAAGGTCCTGTTGAGGTCGACCCCGATGAGGGCGACCGTGTCCTCGCGCCCGACCTCGCCAGCTCCGGCTAGGTTCACAGGAGGCGGCGAAGTCGACGGTGTCGGTGCTCCGCTGGAACCGAGCGATGAGTTGGACGACGACTGCTGCAGGAAGGCCATCTTGGCGCGCTTGAGACAGATATTGAAGAGCTCGTCGGTCACGTTGAGGGTGTTTCCAACGCCAAGCATCCACACAGTGCCTCGAACCTTGGGCGGCAGACCCTGTTTCCACAGTTGCCGTGTCCGATGTTCCTGCGACTTGGCCGCCCACTTGGGGATGATCTCGTTCACCCAAATGGCGGTCCATTCAGCCATGTGCTATAAATAAAAAAACGACGGTGCGATTGGTGGACGCTTGAGAAGCTTAGCAACAATGTTACCTTTTCACGAATCACACGGCGCTGTCTGCGCTCGGCTATCTTGCGCTCCTCGCGCTTCTGTGCCTCGCGAACAAGTTGCTCGTGCATCTTGATGTGCTTTTTCTCCTCGTCGTCAGTCTGATTGATATGGCGTCCCTAGTCAGCGACAATCTTTTTTTTTTTTTTTTTTGATGGCATACCTTGGGAGGCAGGGATGGCGGGCGGGTTGTGATCCGAATGCCAGAGTCACTCTTGGCACTTGTGGGCGCCTCTCCGTCCCTGAGAACACGCAAACAGTTGTATTTTCGTTTCCTTCTTTTTTTTTTGTTTATTTTTTCCAGTTCTTCTTACGGTGATGGGACGGCCAGGACCTGGGTCAGCCGTCTCAGCGACCCACGGCGGTCCAGCCGCTCGATCAGGTTGGTGATGGCCGACTTTTTCGGCTGAGTTGCTTCGACCGCTGTGTACAGTGGTTTGCGACGTTAGTGAGAACTTTTGCAGTAGCCAGAGATAGCAAAGGCATACTCGACGAAGGAGCCGAGTGGGGCGAAGATGAGCTAGTTGCAGTCGTGTCGACGGAGGCAGCGTCTGATACTGCCTCGGACGCGCTCTCCGAGTCCGAGTCCGAGTAGTCCTCCAAATCCACTGCAGAGTAAACCACCACCATGTGGCACACGTCAGTCGACTGTCCTCTAGAAACTGCCCACACTCCACGCGTTCTCCTCTCCCCTCCTCTCCTTCTCTGTTTTTGGCACCCTTGCGTCCACGCACTACCCACCCCCCACCCCCTTTTACAGGTGTGTGTGGCCATCCCCTAAAACCGTTGGCTGGAACAACGTACATCCACTGCCGTCCCCGCCGCCGCCAAAGCTTCCAGACCCAAACTCGAGAGGCGTGCCCGGCTCGTTCAGACTCACGCCGCCAATCATGTCGAGGAAGGCCATCGCGGGGTCCTTGTTGCTTATCGTTTCAGTGGTTAGATTTGCGTCGATTCGGCCAACCCACCACAGGCCACACTGCTGCTGCCCCTCTGCTACCAACAACAACGCACAACCACCCGGTGCACATACCTGACTTCGACGTTTATCGACGACGAGTTGGACGCGGTGCGCGTCGGTGTTGACGCCGACATCTCCTCAGGAATGTCAGAACACAACAAAATTTCCTTCGATTTTTTTTTTCCTTCAGCCCCGGCTGCGACACAGTGTTTTTTTTTTTTCCTTCAATAAGCAACACGGTTGTGCTGGTCTTCTAGTTTCTTGATGACTTCGGCGGGCGTGCGATCCAGCTCGCTGGCAATCGAGCGCTTCTTCTCGATCGGGAGGGTGTTGTACTGCTCGCACAGGACGCCGTCAATGCTCGCCTTGACAGGGTTGGTCGACGAGCGATACCAGAGATGGTCTCGGCCCAGCAGTGGCGGGGCCACGTTGCGCATGTGCAGTTCGAGATGTTGCATAAAGTCGGTGTCCTCCTTGGAGGTGAAGGGCACAAACGCGCCGATGGCGCCCATGATTGTCGTGTACAGCAGGACCTCGATACCACCAGGGACTAGGCGATAAGTTCCATTTTAAAACGAAGAAGAAAAAAAAGAGGGGGGGGGGGGGGGGGGGCGGCCCCCCCCCCCCCAAACGCGCGTGCTTACCGAGGATGCACCGATTCAGAGATGTGATCGTGTCGCCGACGTGGTACTGGACGAGATTGTCGGTCTTGAAGGCCGCGCCGTTGAGGTAGCCGCGTTCGAGCAGTGTCTTGCTAAATAGCTCAGGATTGTCCACTTCGGTCGTGACCTTTTCTGCCAGACGGTTGATGAAGAAATTTCCAAACCTGTGCACAGACTTTTAATTAAAAAAAAAATATCTCGGGGGAAAAAAGGTCACGTACTTGTCAGCGCCAGCCACTGTGTTGTAGTCGAGCATGGTGCCACACGTCACCCATCGAGGCAGAGAATCATCGGCAAAGACGTACAGTTGGTTTTCTTGCGCCTGAGAAGGAAAAAAAAAAGATTATTATTTTAATTTTAATTTTATTTTATATCACGAACCCGGTATTTGACAAAGAGGAACGACTCCTGGACGTCGCCAATGACAATGCGGTCGCCCTGTGTGTAGATGGAGACAATGGTGTTGCTCTGCAGCTTGTTCTCGCACTTGCGAAGCATGCGCTTTTTGCCCAGGTCGTAAATTCGAAGTGTCCGGTTGACACCGACAAGGAGGCGACCCTGGAACGGCGAGAGCGCCATCGGAACATCGTCGATTTGCGTCTAGAAAATAATTTTAGCTTTTTTCTAGACAATAAAAAAAAATATGAAAATACCTTGTGCACAAGCTCAATCTTGCCACCATCTTCCAAAAAGCGGTACACTCGCAAAAAGCCCGCAGTGACCATGCGCGGGGCCAAAACCATGTCTTTGCCCGTACCGACCACGAGGAAGGCTTCACTCGGCTGGTCTTGGAAAACGCACGTCGTGATGCTAAAGGCAGCCTCGTTGTCCTCCAGTTCCAGCAGGCACGTGGTCTCACTGCGGAAGGTGTCGACGACACGAATGCAGGACGCCCACTTGGTCACCTCGGCCTTGACGGGGAAGTCATCCGATGGTCTGGGGTAGATTTTGTTTTGTTTAAATATTAAACATCGCCAGGGTACCATTTTTTTATTATAATTATCTATCTTACTCGGCAGATGCATCAATTTCCATCGCAACCTCATCGGCACCAGCAGACGATTTCTTCTCCTCAGCCATCTGAGCCGCTGCCTGCGCTCGCACAACGGCAGAGTGGACTTGATGGTCCGACTCGATGATAACGACGTGCTGCGAGAAGGGGCTGGGGACAAACCGGCGCGGTGTGTACTTGAGCGGCGTCGTGGTGCTGTTGAAAACAGTGCCAAGTTTGTCCAACAGGAGGATGCGCAGCGTTGTGCCGGCGACAGCGACGATGCCCTCGGGACACTGCTCAGAGCAGAACGGGGCGGCCCACTCGAGGGTTTCAAATCTTTTGTAAATAAATTAATAAAGAAAATGAAAAAGAAAAGTCATACGAAAGAGGCGCAAGGTGGGCGCGCGCTTGGTAGGGATAGCTGAGCCACGGACGCGATGAAAGTGCCATGAGGGCTGATTTTTTCTGTGTAAGGATCGGACAGAGCTTGACGGGCTTGTTGCCCAAGAAACGTGTCCGTGTATCTGTTAGCGTGCCCACGACTGGATCCAGCACGGTGCGCAGCATCACACCGTTGCGCAGACCAATCGCCAGGAAAAGCGTTCCTGAGCCGTCCTGTTCTGTCATCTCCAACATATGCAGTGATTCTGGCGGAGCGGGAAGTGCTTGCATCGAAAGGTTTTGTAGGCAATCATCGGGGTCGAGCGAGAGCATGCGAATCGTGTTGTCCGCCAAGCCGACCGACTTTTTATTTTTTATTGTTAAGATTAGAAAATACGATAATTTTAAAAGCCTGTTACCAAAAATCGGCATCGCTGACGACCTTCCGGGATGGGGCCAACTGCCAAACATGTGACCTCTGTGGTCATCTCGCGATGCTACAAACAAGACAAAAGTGAATTCGCCCCCCTGACTTTTTTTGCACTCTCTTGAAACGATACCTCGTGGTACTCGTTGAGTTGACCATAGTTGTCGAGCTCAAAGTAGACCAGCGATCCACCTGAGAGAGCGACGACGACCTGCCGTTGGTTGATTGCCGCTTTGACAATCGGTCGGCCAAGAGGAGCTTGCCACTCGTTGACTCGGCGGTCGGCCTTGATGTGTCGAACGCCTCCAGCGTAGACTTGCACGTGTGAATCGTCGCCAATCTGCGCAGCGGCAATCGTGCTAGTTGTGCCCAGGAAACCGGAATCGGTCACCTACACGTGAAAGCACCTCGTAAGCAAACGAAAGCGAAACCTCGAAACCAAAGGTCCTCCATACCTCGGCGACAACTTCGCCAATCGACAGGACCATGGTGTAGTTGATGAACGACAGGATAATGTACGAGTGGTACTCGTCCGCAACGGTAGCCTTGACAGTCCACACATGCAAAGGCGTCGCCGTCATGTCCATCGACACGAGCTGAGTTACCTCGAGGCCATTCCTAGTGCAAAGCAGTTAGACCTTTGCTCGGAGAAACGACACCATACCGCAGCACTTTGAGAGAACTTTGCTTGCCGCGACCGCACAACAGGTAGATTTGAGGGGTGTCCTCGCGGGCAAGGTCCATCACCTTTGCGTCCACAATGGGGCACAACGACGGGATGTCCTCCAGCAGGGTCAAGTTCTTGAGTGCGTGGGGCTCAATGTGAACCAGCAGCTCCTCTGCGTTTCCCTCCTGTGCATGCCAAAAAAAAAACATTAGTCCCGTTCTCTGCATTTTATTTTGGATCTCTTGCTTACAGCTTCACGTTGGGCCAGTGCTTGTTGATACCACGAAGAAGCGTACACGGGCAGCTCGTCCTCACCGAGCGACGCGAATTGGTAGAAGCCACTGAATTTTCGTTTAGTCCTAGCATCAATAAAAACATTTGCATACTGGTTGCCAAACTCGGACGCAGCAAAAAGGAAGCCAGCGCGCATGACACAAAGGGAGGATGCGACCGGCAAGGTATCAAAGTACTGGATCTTGATGTCGCGGACGGTCTCGAGGTCATAGTCCATCGTTACCTAATACAATCAAAACGTTTTTTTTTAGAAGAAGAAAAAAAAAATGGGAGGATCAAACCTTGAAGAGATCGCCATCCTCAGACTGGAGAAGGAAGAAAAATATGTTTTTCGACTTGTGCATGCCCCAGGAAACGATCATGAGCCCACGGTTCTTGTCTTCCAGGACATGCTTCCGGCGGGGGATCGGGCAGCGCAGCTCGGCCTTGTTGAAGTGCTTCCAGGTGATGTTGTTTTCCGAGCACACCAGCACACCCGAGGGCCCGTCCGTGCCTCCCGGGACGGGGACGAGGAGATTGGAGCGATTGTCAACAGGGTCGCTCCACTTGCGCACAACGTGGTTGAGACCGAGGTCGAGCTCGTAGTACGTCAGCACCTTTTGCACAGAGTCCACAGCCTCGCCAGTAGGGTCCTGATCGGCCTCTGTAAAGTCCACTTCGAGGCATGCAAACACGGGGTTCTCAAAGCCCACATCGACACCCTATCCCCCCCCCCCGGGGGCGAAACGTGAAAAAGTAAGAAAGGGACGGAAAAAAAGGTCAACAAAAGGGAATCCATCGCTTGCTTACAATGCATGCAAAGCAGATCGTGTTGGCCTTGTGGGCCTCGAGCGGCGACGAAATCGTGAGGGCGGCGGACGCATCGCGGTTGAGGATGTAGACGAGCTTTTGCTTTTCCGCGGCCGCTAGAGAGGGAATACGGCTTTAAGAAATAAAATAAAAAAGTAAGGTTTCTTTCTTCTACCGATCATGACCGCACGGCCCTTGGGGTCGGCGGCCAGATACTCGCCGGGCACGACACGTCGCACGGCCGACTTGCCGTAGGTCTCCTCGTGGACCTTGACAAAGACGTTCTTCTCGGGGTTGTACTCGAGGATGACAATGCGGCCAGAGTCTGAGCCCACGACGACATAGTCTAGCGCACGAAAAAAAACAAAAAAAAAAAAACCCAGCACGGTCAGGTACCAATGCCCAGCTCACACAAGACCAAAAACCATTACCCTTGCTGCTCCCCGTAAGGCGAAAGGCACTGAGCGAGCGCACCACACCAAAGACTTCGTGGGTCAGCACGGGGACGACTCGTCCCGTGGTCGTGTCCGGACGCAGCAGTTCCAGCACCGATCCCTTGGCCGTCACGATCTCCTGTGCCTTGGTGCCGCTAAAGTTGCCCAGCGCGGCCGTCGTTATAGCCGTGGGCTGTTGGAGGCGCAAGTCGTAGACGAACATCGGCGGCCGGGCAGCTGGGTCAGAAACTGTCAAAAAGATGGATACTTCCAACTAAGCGCCAACTAACCGATCCGATGCCGTCCACTGCCCCTCAGTTGAATGTCGACGTCCTCGTCGAGTTGTTTAAGCAGCTCGATGCACGCGACCTTGCGAGGTACGCCGCCCGCTTTCAGTTGCCGCTAAACCTTTATTGTCATCCTAGAGCGGCGCAGGTCAATCGGATGTGGCGACAGGCCGCCGCCGATGACCGACTGTGGGCCAATTTGTGTGTCCGCGACTGGCTGGTGGAGGAGCCCAGCAAGGACTGCTCGTGGTACCAGACATACCTGCTGCACAACATCGCGTGGCATCGGTACGAGCCGCAGTATGCGCGCGTGAAGCGGGCGTGGAATCGGCTCGAGGCGTTCCTGAGGGCCCACTTCCCGTTGCTGCTGACCACTCTGCGGCCGGGGTGCACAGAAGAGGAGCTGGACACGGCCGAGGAAAAGCTGGGGGTGCACCTTCCCCTCGATCTCCGGTGTTCGTACCGCATCCACAACGGGCAGCGGTTCTCGGTGACGCAGCAAGAGGCCAAATGACTAGTATTGCTGACATGGCATTTTTTTTAAAACAGGGCCTGCCTCTGTTTCAAAACGACAACAAAATGCACTTTCTATGGGGTGGACTCTTTGGGTCGGTGCTTGTGTACAACAAACGTGTGTCCATCGCCTTGAGCGAGATCGGGTATTAATAAAATTAATTTTTTTTTTTTACAATATGTAGTTTCTAAACCAACCCTTGCAGAGACTTTGCCCTCCAGCAGGACAACATCGTGCGGTTCGCGTGCCAGATACCTGAAAAGATTATTCGCTTTAGCGTCGTGTGTGAGCGGCAGACATCAACCATTTCGGCTTCTGAGGCTTCGACGACGACGCCAGGCGCAACGGCAGGATTGCTCCCAACTGGTACAATTCTCCATCCAGCGGTGACCAACGATCGCAAGGGAAGCGCGTTTATTCTCGCACCATCCTTTGCTTCCTTCTTTATGGTATACTGCGCGTATTAGGGTATGATCAATTATTAAATATATAATTTTTTTAAAAAAAACAGGATTTTGTGACAAAAGTCTGTGATGGGTACACGACGATCTTGCCCCCATCCAGCAATTTCGAAATTGAAGGAATCGACCGCCACCTGGCATCGCCCATTGGGCGCAGCCCCCTCGTTGCCCCTGATGGCATCATCTATGGCAGCGAGACCATCACCGAAGGCGTCCACATTCGCGTGCAGACGAGTTTTAACGGCGAGTCGTCTCAACTGCTTGCAAACGAACGCATACTCAATTTCTCGTACCGAGTGTCCATGTGGATGGACAATGATGGACCACGCCAGCCATTGCAACTCCTCAGCCGTCACTGGCGCATCCACAATGCCGATGGTTCGTCAACGCCAGTGGACGGTCTGGGCGTGATTGGTAAAACTCCTATTTTTTCTTTTTGAAAAAAAATGAAATTAATCAGTTTCGTAGGATTCTTCCCTGTACTCTCCCCCGGTGGCGAGCCGTTTCACTACTGCTCCCAAACCACGTTTCCTTATCCCAAAGTGGTAGGCACAATTTTGTCTTTGAGGGGGAAAAAAAAAAAAATTCCAATATCAACTATTTAGCAAAACGAGTTAGCAGTCGATCTTCAACAGAACGGCCACAGCACACTCTTTGAACAAGAAAACACCCAGTACGTCTCAGGGAAAAGAATATATATATTTTTTGCACTTATTTTTGCTCATAGTCTGCCGTACACAAATCGACAAAGCACTCGCAACCGCGTCAGTCTTCTGCCGAGCACGCTCGTGGGGACGATGGAGGGCTGGTTCACGTTTGTCTTTGTGCCACGTGATGAAGTGGACCAACGCGACATAACTGTGCAGCCGCCCAACACACACGGAAACGATCTTGTTGGTGACTTCAGCGCCAATATTTCACCCTTTCGACTAGTCAGCCCCGCCTTGGCTGTTGTCAACTATTGACTTTTACTTTGTAAACGGGAGTTCCAGTAATTCTTTTTTTTTTCTTTCCACTTGTCTTCTTGTATGTACTGTAATTCTAAACGAGGTGGGCCTCCTTGGCCATTGAGTAGAAGATGGACGATTTGTCGGCGAGGAGGTTGCTGGGCGAGTCGAGCTCCTTCAGTTCGCCGTGTGACAACACCATAATACGATCCGAGTCCTACAAACCAGAACAAAAAAACATTTTTTTCTATTACTCCCGCGGAAACATTATTAAAGCAGGATGCATACCATAACAGTGTTGAGACGATGCGCAATTGTGAAAATGGTGCAGTCCTTGAATTCTCGTCGGATCGTGCGCTGGATGACATTGTCCGTCTCCACATCCACTGCGGCTGTGGCTTCGTCCAGGACCAGGATCGAGCTCTTGCGCAAGAGGGCACGCGCGAGGCAAAGGAGCTGCCGCTGGCCAACACTCAAATTCTCGCCGCCAGGAACGACCTTTGCCAGGAGACCACCGTCAAGGCCCGACACGAAAGGCTTGAGAGACGAGTTTTCGAGGGCACGCCAGATCTCATCGTCCGTGTGCGTCTCAAAAGGATCGAGGTTCTCGCGGATCGTGCCCGAAAAGATGATAGGGTCTTGCGGGATGATCGTCAGGTTGGAACGCAAGTCGTGAAGGCCCATCTGGGCAATATCCACGTTGTCCACAACAATGCTGCCCTCGGCGGCCTCGATGATGCGGAAGAGAGCCAAGGTCAGAGACGACTTGCCTGTGTAACCAAAAAAAAAAAAAAAGATGAAAAAAAAAAATTTTGCACTCTTTTTCTTTTGGCGTACCTGCGCCAGTTCGGCCGACAATGCCAACTTTTTCGCGCGACTGGATCGCAAACGTCAGGTTCTTGATGACAAGGTCCAGGCCAGCACGGTAGCGGGTCGAGTAGTTGTTGAACAGGATTACGCCCTTTTCAGGCCAATGTTGTGGCGGTTCGCTGAGATAGTTTTTAGAAAAATAACATAATCAATTGAATAAAAGTACAGGTCCTCCTTCTTTGGCGCTGCCTCGGTGGGGACATACATGTACTCGCGGATGCGCTCCACAGAGACAATGTTGGTCTCGAGCTCGGTTGACATGCTGTGTCATATTTTGATTAGCGTTGGAACCAAAAAAAAGGGACGTATTACCGAACAATCCAGTTCAGGGACTGTGTCACACTGAGGGCATACGAGACGGACAGGCCCACGAGCCCAGGATCAATCGTGTCACGAGAGATGACGGCAAACAGCGCTGTGAGCAACACCACGAAATTACCGACAAACTCGAGGCGGGTTGCGAGCCTTCACGTGATTTTGTTTTAAAAGAAGAAATTACCTGAACATTGATACCATCGGTTGGAGACAATCGAAGGATAGTAAGCACGCTGATTGAGGTCGAGCCGCGTTTCATTCTCCAGAATGAACCGTTCCTTTAGTTGGTAAGCGCGAATGGTCGTGACTCCAGCAAGGGTTTCGCTGAAATGGGCGTAGATTGGCGAGCGAGAGACCGAATCAAGACGCTTAAGTTCTCGCGAGGTGGCCAGGTAGAAACGCTGCACGTAATAATAGAAGGCACCCAGCGGGACGATCGCTGCCAAGAAGATCGGCGTGGAATAGGTGATGACAATGATAATTCCTGCAACGTTGAACAGCTGGCGCACATAAGATTGGAAAGACCGTCTAATCACCCCATTGTTAAAAGGAGCAGCGTTGTTTTATACATACGGAAGGGCCTCGTCAACGGTGTATTGGTCCTTGGAGAAACTTTTTTTAATTTACATTTTAGTAAAAAAAAGTAAAGATTTTATTGATACACACCGGTTGACAATGCGACCAAGTGGTGTCGTGTCAAAAAAGCTCATGGGCGCACGCAAAATATTTTCGGCCAGTTGGATGTGCATGAAGCGGGCAGCCCTAGAGGATTTTTATTTTTATTTTTAATTTGTTTATGGATCAAGCAACAGCTTTACCGAATGCCACAAACAACAAAGCACATGATCGACGTGACGACGACGAATACTGACTGGAGAATGCCAAAGAGGGCGTAAACTGACAGGCTCGCTCTTAGCACAGTTATCAAGATAAAAATGAGCACGTACTGCCGAGATACAAGCCGATTTGATCGTTGCTGTTCTGATCCGACCAGTATGTGAGCCAAAGAGAACTTCCGATCTAAGAGTAGAAAACACAATCAGAGATGACAAATCCGCGCGCGTGTGTGTGTGTGTGTGTGCTTACAGACGCGCCCTGGCCAAGGAAAAACATTAACAAGACGGCAAGGACAGCAGTTATGCCCATCGCGTCAAAGTAAGCCCTGTATACAGCTGAGCTCACATCGCCCTTTTCGGACGTCTCGGTCTCAATCAACTTGGCATTCTTTGCAGGGGCAGCCTCCTAGAAAAGCGTCAAATAACAAATACATAAACTTGAATCATACCTTTTCAGGCACCTGCGAGTTGATAGATTTGTCGACAATGGTGGGCGCTGCCACAGTTTTGGAAGCATCTGAGGCAGCGACTGGGGACTCTGGTGCCTCTAGTATATTTGGTAACCGGGTGAGAAAGGAATGATTGTTGCTCCAAATTGTTACGAGTTTTGCTGTGCGAGCCGTACTCCTCAATGAGGCGAGTAAAGGCCCCGCCTTGCTTAAACAGATCGTCGTACGAGCCTGCCTCCACGATTTCCCCGTCTTTGAGCACGAGAATGTTGGTGCACTGGGACAAAAATTGCACGCTGTGGGTGACGAGGACACGCGTTTTCTTCTTGAGCACGCCTTTCGGTAGAGAGATGTTGTTAAAAAAAAAAAAATTATACTGAGTGAGGAAAGCCTTTTACCTCGAGGGCCAATAAGATTGTCGAAAATATGTCGACCGACATGTGCGTCCACAGCAGAGAGAGGGTCATCAAAGACGTAGACATCGGCCTGGGAGTAGAATGCACGAGCGAGCGAGACACGTTGCTTCTGACCACCGCTCAAGTTGATGCCCTTTTCACCGATTTCTGTCTGGTCCCCGGCAGGCAGCATGTCGACGTCGGCTTGCAGAGCGCAGCATGAGATTGCAGCCTGCTGACAAAGTCAATAAATATGCATGGCAGAAAAAACTCTTTAGCACCTTGTAGAGATTCTCGTCACGGGGACGACCAAAGAGGATGTTGTCCTCCACCGTAGCATTGCGGATCCATGCTTGCTGGGGCACATATGCCACTTGACCTTTAAGAAATACCCTCCCCCGACGCTTTTCCATTTCGCCGAGCAAGGCCGACACAAAGGACGACTTGCCGCAGCCGACTTGTCCGACCACAGCCACCAGTGATCCCTTGGGCATCTTAACGTTGAGAGAGCGAAGGGTAGCCGCATCCGAGGTCTGTCACGAAAAATAAAAAGATCAGTATTTTTTCATGAGATGTGAGACTCAACAACCTTGTTCCAAGCAAAAGATCCATCCGCAATCTCGACCATGTATTCGTCGTTTGCACCCATCGGAAGCGACACAGCAGACGACAATGTGGTCTCGCTCTTGGAGTGATCAGCATTGGCGTGCGCAACTCCCTTCAAAATACATGTCAGCCTTCTGTAAGATTAAAAAAAAAAGGAAAATTCACGGACCGACATATCGAGCTCGCCACAGAGTAGGAAGTTGTACAGGCGCTGGATGGCGACCGAGGCTTCGACACAGCTTGTGATCACCTGAGGGAGCATGGCCAGCGGGAACTGCAGCAGGTTGAAGAGCGACAGACTCACGAATGCCTTTTCCGAGGTCAGGATCTCCTTTTGGACTTTTTGGGGAAATTTTTAATACAATTGCATGTTTTCTCCATAAGCATACCGAGAACATAAAACATGAACGTGACAAGGGAGACGATAAACGGCGAGGCAGTCCACGTAAATGTTTGGATCGCGCCATAGTACGAGACAATCTTGAGGGTGGCAAGCTCGCTTTCACGCACGCCAAAGATCTACAATGACCGGTGTCAGTGTACTTCGTCGGAGGGGGGGATTAAAAAAAAAAAACCTTTTGCAAGAAGGAGCGCTCCCAGGCGTACAACTTGATAACTTTGATACCAGAGAGTACTTCATCGGTCAACTTGATACGCTTGTCCTGCAGCAGTTTTTTAATTACAATTATTATTTTAAAATGTACGTAAAAACCCTGAACGTACCTTGTTTTGCATCTGGATCTTTTGAAGGCTCTTCATGCGCATGGCAGTCCAGGCATTAATCGGAATCATCAAAAGCATGACTCCGAGACCACCAAAGACGGACGGGCCCAGGGTTGTGTACAAAAAGTACAGGGATACTAAGAAAAGAGTTTAAATAAACTTTAAACGGTCGTACGCTTTGTTTTACAGGCAATTTGGAAAGGCCCACTCCAAATAATGTGAAGGTACGAGGTGAGGTCTTGAAGTCGCTGAGCGTCGATGGCCATGTGGTTGACGATTTCGCCGACGGTGAACTTTTGGCGCGAGTCATTGGAAAGGACAAGGGCTTTGCGGTAGACAGCGGTCACGATGGCTGCACGGAACTGCGAGTACAATCAACGAAAGTCCCTTTTTAGGATGCAGTTAGTTACCCGCATGCCAGTGGAGTAGCAGCGATGAAAGTATTGGTGCAACATGATGGTTTGCAGGACCGCAGTGACAAACATGCCAACGGCGAGGAAGTAGCCCATATAATACGCCTCGGGTTCTTCGGTGGCGTAGCTTTCGATGAATCCGATCAACTGCTCCAGAAGCTGTGGCTGAACAAACGCAAAACAGTCTTGAGCAAGCTTGAAGAACTAGAGACAGCAAATTACTTTTGTTATATTTTTTCTTTTTCCCAGTAATTACTGCTGCAACGAAAAATGGGCCTCCAAAGCTTGAAAACAGAGCGGCAATTAGCCAAGGGTTGCCGGTAGCCTTTTGTTTCTCCCATTCCGAGTGGAAAAGTTTGGAAATGTGCACAGCCTCATTCTCGGTCGAGAGTTCCGACAGGTCGTCCATCGACAGCGTCTTTTGGCGTCCCAGGACCATCAGCGGGTTTAGCCACCAGAACGTGATGACGCTGAATAGGTTGGCATCGCTTTCGGGGTCGTGCTGAATAAATTGTCGTCATTCAGTTGCCGCGCTGCAATGACAAACAAAAAGAGGCCCTCACCTTGACGCCATCAATTTCCTCGTAGCCACTACTTGGTTTTGGAATGTTTTCGAGGGCAAACACAAGGGCGTAAAGACCCAGTAGCGTGCAGTTTAGAACGGACTCGGTGGGCATAGGCTCGCCACCGACGATCAGGACTTGGGTGCGGATCTGCACATAAAAAATTAAAAAAAAAACAGCAAACATGCTCGGTCGAAAACAAACAAACCTGGATCGCCATTGCGCACGACATGAGCAACCAGTAGATAAGCAGAATGGACGATGATTTGCGAGCCCAGATGTACTCGACATGATGAAGAACAGCGGCCATCGTCTGTTGAAAAAACTTTCAAGTACAAAAAACGGAAAAAAAAACAACAGTTTTTTTACGTTGGCGACGAGCGCCAGTCCCAGATCAAGCATCGTGTAACCGCGCGCCTGAGAGACGACCGACCCATCGAGGGCAAAGAGAGCGAAATTGGCGATGGAAACGGCAACAATGGTCACGGCAAACACCTGCACAAAAAAAAGTTGTATTAGAATTTTACGAAGACGACGATGAGATGCGTACCATCTTGAGGACGTACAGCGGTGTGTACGGGTACTGAGCACCCCCGGGTTGCGACCATAGCTCGTAGAGACGCGTGAACCCGAGGAGGATGACGAGTCCACGAGGGATCGTGTTAATTACCCTGGTTCGGTCACCAAAGTAACGACGGAGTTCGGATAAAATGCGAGACCCCGACGTCAGCCTTTTGCAGCAATTAAATAATAAAAACGTACACTGCCTCGAAGCACGATGTAAAGTCTGGCTCACGGGCTGTGCTGAACGGGCCCTGGGTGGATGGATGGGTGGTAGAATTAGTTGTTTCGACTTACATAAGCACCACGAAAATCCGTAGTATCCTTCTGAGCGCGGAAATCAAGCGAGAGTGGAACATGGAGGGTTTCCAGCAGACACAGAGAATACGGATGCATATAGCTACCGGCTACTCGTACGTACGAAGCCATCGGCGCCGCAGAACGCTTCCATCTGCAGCAGTGGACTCGGTGGGTCACACTTGGAAAAAATATGTCGATGCCACGTGGCGGCGGAGGCATGGGCTTCGCGACCCAACAACTCGAGCGTTACGGCTGGACAAAGTAACGGATGTGCCCCATGGCATGATGGTTGTGCGGCTAAGACGGATGTGTGCAGGGGGCAGGGGCTTGGCAAGACCAACTCGGGCAATGCCGAGTCGATCAAGGTCACGCGCAAGCAAGACACGAACGGGCTTGGACGCGAGGGCGACTCGTACGACTTTGCGTGGTGGGACCATGTGTACAACAAGGCCGCGAGCAACATTGTCGTGGCCAAGGACTCGGACGGTAGTGACGACGAGGGCGGCGGGGTCGTGTGCAAGACAGTCAAGGAGCTCAAGCGGGAGGACATTGTCACGACCAAGCGGCCCACAGGCGAGGCCAAGGCTGCCGTGGCCACGCCTGCCACGCTTGTGTCCCCGTTGTACCGCAACTTTGTCTCGAGTGCGACGGCCGACAACGCCGTCGTGGCCGAGGCCGACTCAAAGGACTTTTCCGTGAAGTGGACGGACGAGCAGCTGCTTGAGGCGTGCGAGGGGCGCCGGTTTGGCCATCGAGGGGGTTACAAGCAGACGGGCAAGGAGAAGCGTCTGGTTACAGTGGAGGCCAAGGTGGAGGCGGGGGACAAGGACGATCTGTCCTCATCAATCGATCAAGAGGCAGTAGAGCACGGAGAGTCAACCAAGCCAAAGAAGAAAAAGTCCAAGAAGCGCACGGCAGAGGACCAGCCCGCTGATGATGAAGAGCAGGCTCCAGCGGCAGAGGAATCCGTAAAACCTAAAAAGAAGAAGAAGAAGAAGCAACCTGACGCTAGCTGTTAGATTTCTACTCCTAGTACATGTACTATACTTGAACATTGACACTATCCAGAAGCTTTTGCAGGTCAAATTGACCAGGCGTCTTGTTGAAGATCTCGACGAGCTTGTATTTTTCGTCATTGCTTATGAAGAACTCGATCATCATCAGAACGAGCAGCTGGCCCTCTTGCACCGAGAGCTTTTTGTCGTCGACCTGGCCGCGGAAGAGGACGACGTCCTTGGACCCCTGCAGCTCGGAGTAGAGATCCAGCACGAGGTAGGCAGGTGCGGTGTCCCGGTGTGTCTGGTACTCGATCAGCGACGTGAACGCAAACTGCGTCCCGTTGTACTGAAAGTAGTACATTTCGATGCCCTCGCCTTTGGGCAGGGGAAAGATGAACTGTGGTATAAGGGATGGTTTACGAAAGGGCAGAATAAAAATAAAAATACGATCGCACCTGAGGGCATTTACTGGCACGCTCGCGGAGCGTAGCATACATGGTCCCGTTGATGCCTCCCGCAACATAGTCGCCCTTTTCTATGTGATGTCGAGTCCAAATCTCGACGATTTCGCGGTTGGTGAGCTGCTCAAGCAAGTCGATCTTGAGGATGTCGTTGAGGGCAACGACCGCGCGGGCGCGCGACGACTTGGACGCAGTAGCAGCGAGCACGGCGGCTTTCCGTTTTTCATGCTGCGAACTGGCGCCTGCGAGATCCTGCTCCTGCTTCTGCCTGACATAGTCGTCCAGGGACGGGGCATTTGCCCTGCGCGTTTTGTTTGAAAAAAATAAAAAAAAAACGAAGGGGCGTCCGTACTGCTCTAGCTTTGCCTTGATCTTGTCCGCGTACTTGCTGCGATAGTGCTGCTTGACTTCCTCGGGGGGCTCCGACACGCTCTTGATCAGCGCCTCCACGTCGGCCTGGCTCGCGGCCTGGCTCGTGGCCTCGCTCGCCAAGGGCGTGGCTCCAGCGTCGTGGGTCGCGTATGGGCGCACAGCGGCCGCCACCGTGCGCAGCGTGGTCGGGCTCAAGACAACTAGAGGGGAGTGTGTTATCGCAAGGAGGGCGGAACAGGGAACGAACCAGCACGTCGAAGCGTTCCTCGAAACAGTAGACTCGTGGCAGCAGCAGGCATCTCAGTCATCCACGTGGCCACGGTTTAAAAATAAAAACACAATCGCACGCGTCGTTCCACGATGAGCTCGAACAACAACAACAACTACCAGCAGCAGCAGCAGCAGTGGCCGCAGCAGTCGCAGCAGCAGCAGCAGCAGCAGCAGCAGCAGTGGCCTCAGCAGTCGCAGCAGCAGTATCCGCAGCAGTCGCAGCAGCAGTATCCGCAGTCGCAGCAGCAGTATGAGAAACAACAACAGTACACGTCACAGCAGCAGCAGTACCCGCCGCCCCAGCAGCAGCAGCAGCAGCAGCAGTATGGCCCGCCTCAGCAGCAGTACGGCCCGCCTCAGCAGCAGTACGGCCCGCCTCAGCAGCAGTACGGCCCGCCGCCGCCTCAGCAGTTCTACCCGCCGCCGCCGCCGCAACAAGTTGTGTACGCCGCGCCGCCGCCGCCGCGCACCACCGTGGTCGTCGCAAATCCCGGTGTCGGCCTCGTCAACCCACTCGGTGCGAGCGCCGCGATGATGGCCCTGTCGTGCGGATGCATGGGCACGTGCAGCTGTGGCCGCCTCGGCATGATGCCGATGGGCATGGGCATGGGCATGGGCATGGGCATGGGCATGGGCATGGGCATGGGCGCGGCCCTCGCCTGTGGCTGTATCGGTATGCTGCTGAACACAAAATTTTAATTTTTATATAATGGTTAATTTCTTGTCCTTGTTTTACAAAAGGTGCATGCACGTGTGGCTCCATGATGGGCATGGGCATGGGCATGGGCATGGGCATGGGCATGCCCATGATGGGCCGTGGACTCGCCGGTGCCGTGATCGGGGCCGAGATGGCTGCGCTTGCCTGTGGCTGTATCGGTGCCTGCACATGCGGCGCGATCGGCATGGGCATGGGCATGGGCATGGGCATGGGCATGGGTATGGGTGGCGGGTTCATCCTGTGAGTACCACACCACGCTCTGTGAAAGAAAGAGAAGAGAAAAAAAACATTTTATTGTCTTGGTTCCTTTCTCAGTTTTTGCTTTTTGAAGTCTCTCTTGAACTGCTCCCTCCCCGTTGACCTTCTTCCTTGTTGTACGGAAAAAAAAAAATATGATTGTTCACTTTGCTACAATTGTAGTTTTCTTGAAACGATATGAATTGACTTCGGCAAGGTAGGCTGAAGGGACGGCCTTGAGCATCATGCGGTCCACCTGATCATACGGGAGCTGCTTCCGTGCCATGACGAGTCGGATCACGGCTTCAGGTAGGAGCACATCCAGTACAAACGGCATCCGGCTTTCGTGGCCAGCCGAACAGAACTTTTGCAAGAGTAACTCCATCACAGCGTCCACCTGCATGCATGCTAAACAAAACTACATAAGAAATATAAAGTTACCTCTTCATCCAAAAGGTCGATTGGGATAAACGTGGCCTTGAGCGTGTCGCGTGCCTTATTGGAACCCAGAAATGCGTCTCTCCGCCAAGAAGGCAGTCCCCCGCGAAGAATTCGTTTCAGCTCGCCGGAAAACGAGTTGACATGGTGAGCCAACTCTGGCATTTTAGACGCGATATCCTCCTCCTCCTCTGCTTCTTCTTCTTCCTCTTCCTCCTCCTCCTCCTCAGCTCCATTCTCCAGCAGCACCGACGCCACTTGGCTGTCTCCTTCATCAGGCGAGTCGATTTCCACTGCTTGCACTTCTGTGGTCTTGTGGCTGTAGTTTGATTGATTGTTTGTTTTGTTTGAACGTGCACCATTTTTTAATTTATTTATTAATTACTCGTACTGTCGTTTCCGCCTCTTTGACGTGACCTTGAAATCATCCGAGTCACCGTCACCGGTGAACGTACTGCCATCGTCGCCATGCAAGAAATCATCCTTGGCGGCCTTTTTCCGCCTCGCCATGCTCCTCATGTAGTTTTCCTTTTCAGATGATGTCGACCCCGAGCCACTCGTATCACTTACGGCTGCAGCCCTCGACGATGATGGGGCGCTCGGATCAGCAGGACTCACGTGGACTACCACCTGCAGCTCCGAGCTCATTGTCGTGAGGCGATCTTTTTGAGCATCCTCCTAGTTGATGTTGTTAGAGATGCTTAACCAAATGACCAACACGTACCGGGGTATTGAGCAAGACAATCTGCTCGCGGCCGTTGTGGGTCGGCTCAAAGTATAGATTCATGCGAAATGATGCCTCTGCGAAATGAGTCGGGTTCAGGCGCAACGTAAGCAAGCGATTTGTTTTACCACGATATGCCAAGCCCGGAATCACAAACAGCTCTGCACGTGGGACCCTTAGCAGCGGAGGAACAAGGACGTTCAACGCGGCCAAGAGTTTCTATACAATTAATTTAATTTTTTTTGGCGCCAATTTGAGGAAAAAACACGTCTTGTCTCCAACCTGGTCAATCGCGCTCGTCAACACTGATGGGTTCTTGTTTGTCACCACCAGGACGTACGGCACGACACGGGAGCGGTCGATTCGCAGGTAGCGCCGCCGCTTGTGCCCTCGCCGCGCGTCCATCATTTGGGTGCACTGAAATGGCTATTACGGGCAAGGCATTTCAATAATCATGCCGTGCATTGTCAAGGTGCGCGTCAGAGAAGCCCGCGGGCTGCCGATCATGGACACGATCTCGCAGCTGACGGACGCCTTTGTGGAGGTGCGTTGGCCCACTGTGCTGCTGCCATGACCTTTGTAAATGACTAAAAAATAAAAATATGAAACAAGCAGGTCCACTTTGCTGAGCAGGACGAGCAGCGGACAAAGGTCTGCCGCAAGACGCTCAACCCTGTGTGGAACGAGGACTTTCGTTTCAACGTGAACGACGACAGCCTCATCCAGGACGCGCCGCTCGAGTTCAAGGTAAGGCAGCCAACCCGAAAGCGCTGATTCCAACTAAAGCTGCTTTCAAGGTGTTTGACTATGACCAAGTCACGCGCAATGACTCTGTCGGCGTCGTCTACGTCGACCTCAACCCGCTCATCACCCTGCAGTCTGTGAAGGAGATCGCAGGGTGGTTCCCCATCTACGACTCCCTGCGGGGTGCCCGTGGAGAGCTCTACCTTGCCGTCAAGCTTGACTACATTGACAATGCAAATCCGTTCAAGGAGTCGTCGGCGGGTGTGCTCTTCTACTCGTCCACGTCCTTTCCAGAGGGCTACCAAACAAAGCTTCTCGGCTTTGTCGAAGAGCTCATTTACGCCGACGATCCAGAGTACCACTGGAGTGACAATTTCCGTTCCTCGCGCTTCTCCAACGAAGAGCGCCAGCGTACCTTTTCAGAACTGGCGGGCAAGGTGCGGCGTCTCGTTGGTCGCAAAGTCCGTGAGATGGTACTCTCTGTGTGTGTGTGTGGTAATTATGAAAGTCAAATTTTTTTTGTTAGGGAGGAAATGCTGTCCTTGGATACTTGCTATCCTTTGACCTCGAGACCAAGGTTGGAGATATTGTTGCCCGAGCAATTGGAACGGCCTGCACCATTCTCGAAACGAGCGAGTACGTTCCCGGTGTGTTTCCACTTTACCCGTTCATAAACAAACTGTATGAAAAATAAACAAGGGCAAACGCAGAGGATGAAGACTACGAGGGCGTGGGTGAAACCGGGAAGCTCGGAACCAGCTTCCCGGGCAACAATGACCATTCAGTATGTTGTCTGAGCAGTGCCAAAAAAAAAAAAAGCAAATGAAAATACTAATTATTCTTTCGCAGGGTGGAGACCTGAGTTCGGGCATGGAAGCTCTTGAACTGGGAGGCATGTCGTCGACTCCCGAGAACCCAAACGTACCTTGACGTTGTCTGATTTGCTTTCTGCTGAAACAAAATATATCCACCTCTTTTTTTGTAGAGATTCATCAAGCGGATTGTCCAAAACGCACCTGTGCAGAACCGCCTGCAAGAACTCCCACTCTACACCCTAAAGAGTTTCCGACCGGGAGAAGTGGTGCGCCTGGGCGGCTCCGTCTCTGCGCGTGCGGTCAAGCTTCTCATCTCTGGCGAGGAAAAATCGACACAGCAGGAACTCCACGACTCTTGGTGGCGAGAGGTGCGACAAGAGATCAGGTCGCACGCACGTGTACGTTCGAGATAATGAGGTTTTTCTGTAGCTCATTCCAAGGAAAATTCAATAGTACCTCGGATGTGACCAAGTCGTCGGGTACTCTGAGTTGATGACCATCAGCGAAGACTTATGCGTTCTGTCTGCATTTGGCACCGCAGTGGTAATTTATATTTTCCCCCTTCTAAACGGATAAATAAACCTTTTTTTTAAAAAAATAAAAAAATAGACTCTCAAGAGTGAGCGTGCCCTCTTCGCAGATCAGCGTGCAGCAGCGGCAATTCTTATGGCCAACGCAGGATCGGATGACGATGAGCCCGACAGCGGGCTCCAAACTGCTGGCGGAGGTGGACTTGGTGGCCCCCAAAGCTTTGGGTCGCCGCGAAAGTTCTCCCTCTCTGGCCCTGCTGATGGTCCCACTAGCGCAACCAGCCGCCTTCGTCGCAGTAAGGATGGTGGGGAGGATGGCATACAAAAAATTCCTAAATACATATTTTTCTTCTGCAATAGCAATCTCCTCCAAGGCTGCCAGCATGAAATCCAAGGCCTCGTGCGCAAGTCTCCATATTCCTCATGCGTTCCGCCATGTAGCCATTTTTTTTAATGTATTTTTCTCTTCTTTACTGAACAAGACCTGTTTGTTTAGGAGTCCATTTATCCCATGGAGCTGAGCCTGTGTAACGTCTGCGGCAAGCACTACGTTCCCGAGTTGATCATCACGACTGTGTCACCATTGGACGAACTAGCCATGGTCGGTTCAAGCTCAATGATCGAAGCGTACCTCTGTCGGCCCAAGAAGAGGAAGGATGGCGAAAACAATGCCATCCAAGTGAGCGACATTTTGCCCTTTATTGGTATCACTTGCATTGTTTGTGTTTTTTTCTTACAACCATGCCAATCCAAAAACAGACAACGACCTCTACAAGCAACTCATGTACAAGCTCAAGGTGAAGGGTCTCAACGCAATTTTTGACCTCAAGGTGCAAGTGACCGTGGGTGATACCCTCATCACTGCTGAAGCTGTTGGCACAGCCGTCTACCTTCGTGCGCTCGCCCCACCCAAAGTCCTCGCCATCGCCCCTCGGCGGCAGTCCAAAATGGAGGATCCTTCCCTCCTCGAAGTCTACAAACGCATAGCGGAAATCTCTGAAAAGGTAAGCGTTTCTCTTGAATTGCGCGAGTAATTTCGCAACATTAGAATTATCAACAAAAACTCGAGGCTGTGCGATTATGCGCCGTCGACACCGATGATGAGTCTGGGGTATTGCGAAACCAGACTTTTTTTTTTTTCCTTGTGATACGTTTTATTCAGGACGAAGAACTTTTGGGCACTTCGCCCGGTAGAGGAGGGCCTCCATCGTCGATCGTCGTCAACCCTGGGCCACGACCCAATACGTCGTACGCCCAGTCGGCGTACACCGATCGGTCCTTCCTTACGGAGCTGTCGGGCAGCCGCTTTGAGCGAACAGATCCGTCCATTGCGCGTATCGTGTCTGCTGGCGCGAGTACTTGTAAGTCGTCGGAAACAACCAGTGCCTTTTTAATGTACTGATGTGACCTCTGTCTGGACAGTGATCGGTACTGCCGAGGAGCTGGACAATGAGGACACTCGGCACAATTTTGTTGTTCACGTGGACGATGACACGGACGAGGACATGCTTGCAGTCCTTTTGGACCCAGAACGCTCCCCTGCCATCCAGCTTCACTGCACGGACAATATGACGTTGCTCGGCGAGGGGCGTACGCACCAGTTTGTGTCGAGCCAGTTGGCCACCGTGTCCAAGCGTATGGTCATCAAGTCACCCGAGCACCATCCGAGCCGGCAGCTCGCGCAAGTCTTCCGCCGTCTCCAGGACGAGCTCATTTTTGCTCTGCGCAATCGGGCGCCCTGTGTGATTTGTGGCGTCAAGTACCGCGTCGTCTTGCCCCGCGACAATGACGTGATCCTGCTACTGACAGCGTCAATTCTGATCCCTCGCGAAATGCCTGCCCCTGCCGTCGCCACGGCAGCATCTTCATCGTCACCGGGAGCTGCTGAGGACCATCACATGCAGTTTGACATGGAAGGTACGCATGATGTTGTGTTTTTTCTTGCGTTTTTGAAAACTAAAAAAACCCAAACAGGAGAGAACAAGCAACTTGACTCGCCAGACATAGTCAAGCACTTCCCCACATCGGTCCAAATTACGTCCCTGCAAACCCTGCCTGGCATGACGATCGAAACCTACTGTGATCGTGTCAACCTCTTCCTTGTCAAAGAAACCCAGGCGTTGCACGAGACCGGCGGCTCTGGGGCCTTTTTGCAATCGTTTGTCTACGAGACTATGGTACCTGGCTTTGTAAAAAAAAAATGTTTAGTCTGTTAATCTTACAAACTTTTCTAGGCCATCGCCCGATCCCACGTCCGAAGCAGAGGCGGCAACGCGCTGACCTCGTTCCGCTCAGAAATGCTCGTGCTGACCGAGAACGTGCAAAAGAACCACGCCTACGTCCTCCTGTGCGTCAGCGGCGACGTCGTCGAAGTGTCGTGCAAGGACCCATCCCGCCTTCCACAGGGCAATCCGCACACCAACTGGCCCGGTGCGCCGCCAAGCGCTCCCCCGATCTCCCCTTCGTTCCTCGCGGCCTCTGCGGCTGCCGCATCGTCGTCGTCGTCGTCGTCGTCTAAAGCAGTTCACTGATGCTGGAGACAAAGAAGAAAAAGAAGAAGAAAAAAAAATCTAGAGTTTCAAAAATACGTGTACATGAGATGACGACGACGTCCACGGTGGTGCTGCCTCTGGACGGCTGCTTCGAGGACTCGCCGTTCTTCCGTGCGGATCTGGCGCTGGTCGAGCAGAACACGGGCGACTTTGAGGCCACGGCCAAGAGCCTGCTCAAGCTGGCGCGCACGGGTGTGGACTCGTCTCGTGGTACTACTTGCTATAAATAGCTGTGACGTTCCGTTCTAAATCCGAGTCCCCGGTGGCGCGCAAAACCCAGTGCATACACAGAAGAGCGTGCAGTTTGCAAACGAGCTCCTGCGGTTTGCCCAGAGCGAGCGCAGGAACGAGGATCACGCGATCGGTATGTTTGGGCACACGGCGTTTGGGATCATGTCGGCTCATCACCACGTTCCCGTACGTACTTTAGACGCGGGCTTGGACAAGTTTGGCGAGACGCTGCGAGAGATCGAGAGCTTTCGCAGTATCCTGAACGACCAGACCGAGATGGTGCTGATCGAGCCGCTCGAACGGTTTGTCAAGAACGACTTGGGCACGCTGGCAGTACGCAAAGGAGCCCCTTTCTCTCTCCAACGCGCTTCTAAAACGTGGACACACCACTACTACGCTCTGCAGGCCATCCAAAAGCAGTTTCTCAGAAACAGCGACGACTACGACTCACAGCTCAACAAGTACCTTGGACGCAAGGCGCCGGCCGATGAGTCCCAGGAGGTCAAACAAGTGACTCAAGCGCACATGGATTTCCACACCAGTTCGCTCGACTACGTCCTCAAGCTCAACGAACTCCAGGCCAAGAAAAAGTTTGAGTTTCTCGAGAAGGTACACACGCCCTCCCCCCTTTCGCGCATGCTCATGGCAACCCCCACCCCCACACCCCACCACGCCCCCAAAAAAACATTCACTGGCATCGGTAGGTCCTGGCGTACCTCTACGCACAGATGTCGTTCCACCATCAAGCGTACGAGCTCTTGCACGACCTCCAGCCGTTCATGACGCAGCTGACGGCTCAGCTGCACCAAGTCAGGCACGAAAAGGAGGCCGAGCATGCCCAGAACAACATGCGCAAGGAGACAATCGTCCAGGTAATATCCACAAGCCGAGTCTCCTCTTTACTGCAACTTCACCGTAGGCCTGTACGCCATTCTACCCCCCAACTGCAATCCCGCCGCCAAGCGTCACGCTCGTTCGTGAGAATATGAGCGATTCCGCGGACGATGGCATTGTCGCGGCCAAACAGGGCTACCTGTTCAAGGTAACGTCGTTTCGTAACCTTGCCCTGATTTTCTTTCTTTGGTTCTGCAGAAATCGTCGCAGAAGCTAAAGCTCAACGAGTGGCAGCGCCGCTACTTTGTCATTCGCGGTGGTCTTTTGATCTATTACACGCGCGGAAAGGTAAGCCGCAGAGGAGAGTGCACAGTCTTAATGGGTCCAACTTCCCAGGACAACGAAGAGCCCACGGTCGCCACCAACTTGCGCGTGTGCACGGTCAAACTCGTGTCTGACAGCGAGAGGCGCTTTTGCTTTCAGATCATCTCGCCCATTCGATCATACGTCCTCCAAGCGTCCAGTGCTGAGGACGCCTCCAACTGGGTGAGTGCAATCACCCAGGCCATAGGTAAACATCATCATGCGGCAATTGCCTTTTCTCTGTCCTTGACCCACGGAAACTACCCTAGGCGTGGCTTTGTCCAGTCCAGACATGGGCGATTTTGGCATGAACAAGGAGAAGAAGGAAAAACTGCCCAAGGGAATGGTCGTCCCACCTCAACGACGTCTGCAAGAACCGTACGACTTGCACCTATACCATGCTAAACTAACAGATTCTTTTCAACGGGACGCTAGGCAGCAAACCAAGCAGTCCCCACTGATGCAGTTTATGTCTCCCAAGCTCGCCAAGTACGCTGGTCGAGCATCGACAGCCTTGGCGAGCGCAGTGGGTGTCCACCGGGACCCATCGTCATCTGCGTCGGCAGTGAGCGGGTCCATCAGCAAGGAAAGCATCTCGAGTGTGGCAGCCGGCTTCCCCCCAGATCGATTGCCGGAATTGCGAGCTCGGGAGGGCAATGCCGGATGCGCCGACTGCGGAGCTCCTGCCCCGGACTGGTGCAGCATCACGCAAGCCGTGCTCCTTTGCATTGAGTGTTCGGGCATTCACAGGAGTCTTGGGACCCACTTGTCAAAGGTGCGATCCATCACCCTCGACATATGGGACACCAACCTGCAAAAGGTACGTGTGCTTTTTTTTTTTTTGGCCTATGTTTATCAAGATGCACTATTCTCTCTCTCTCTTTAGATATTTTTGTCGATGGGAAACTCAAAGGTCAATGCTATCCTTGAAGCGGACCGCAGGAAAGCTGGCTTGACCGCACCTGAGCCAACGTCGTCGAGACCCGACAAGGAAGCATGGATCAAGGCCAAGTACCAAGACCTTGCGATGGTCGTTGCACTCGACAATCCTGACGTGGTACCTCGCTTTGTTTTTTCGCGATCACTTAACCGGGTACTTTTGTAGGCACTCTTCGACGCGGTATTAGAGGGCAATATCGTAGACATGCTGGCAGCTAGATGTTCTCGGGCCAATCTGAACTCTGTCCATGGCGAACACGGCTGCACTCCACTCATTCAGGCCATCGGGATCCAGAGTGATCTCTGCGTTGAGTGGCTCCTGTTGGTACGTCTTTTATGCTTTCCTTTCACAGTGCGGTATGGTAAACTCTCTGTTATTCGACAGTGGGGCGCCGATGTACAGTGCAAGGACAATTACGGGCAGACTCCTCTCATCCACGCAGCTCTCGTGTCCAAGCCAAAGTACGTGGCCGCACTGCTCAAGCGGCACGCCAAACTGGATGATCACGACAATGCCGGCAAAACAGCGCTTGATCATGCGACGGAAAATGGGAGCGCAGATGTCATCGCTCTCCTGCGAAGCTCGGGCGACGGCACCCCAGACTCATTCTCGTTTGACGCTGGCGCCGGCGAATCTGCGTCAGCGACACCTCCAACCGAGCGATCCGCAGATCCAGACAACCCCTTCTTGTAAAAAATTAGAATAAAAATTGATACATATATGAAAAAAAAAAAATTTTTTTTTTTGTTAAGGTGACAAACAAAAGAGAGCAAAACTTAGAGCTGGGCCTTGCCCTTCTTGGCCGCAGCCGCGCTCGCCTCGACGGCCATCGTGTACATGTCGTCAAAGACCTGGTAGAGAGTCTTGCGGAACCTGACAAAAAGGCAACAAAGAGAGTTCAGATTATTTCCGAAGAGTTTTTTGCACATACAGTTCAGAGCTTGTCTTGCCGCTGGTCGTACGTGAGGCAATCGAGACCCAGATCGCGTGCGGGCGGATGCCGTAGCAGCAACCGTAGCCATCGTGCAGGTACGCACCAAAGCCACCAGCCCAGAACGTGCCAGGGGTCATGTTGGACGTCGACTACACCACATGAAAAAATTTTGTTGAGCTGAAAGAATATATCAAATGTGACTTGCCAGCATAAAGTTGTTGCACTTGGCCCAAGCAACATCGGACAAAAACTTGGGGGGTTCTTCGTTGGGCTGGACGCAAAAGCGGAGGCCAAGGAGATGGCTGCGGGTGATCAAGTTGATGAGTCTGTTAATCTCCCCATCGTCTAAAACAAGTTTATAAAAAAAAATACCGATCCATGCCCTTGCCAAGACCGGCCTCGTTCATGTACTTGACGTGAGCGCCGATGGCTTGAGCCAATGCGGCGTACTTGGCGATGGCAGAGGACTTGCTGTCGTGGAAGATCTTTACAAACTTGACCTGATCGACGGAAAGGGGGCGTCCGGTCTCTGGCGGGTCGGAATGTTTAAGCAGCCTAAACAACAAAGGTCGCCGCCTTTTTTAGCTTACCAGTACGGCCATCGCGGAAGGAACGAGTGGTCTGGGTTTCGTAGACGGCCGTGCAGGTGCCGGTGAGGCGATAGTATGCTGCCTGAAGGCCCATTTGGACCCACGAATCGGGGCTCTGCTTGGCCAGGTTGCGGATAAAATGCATGCCGTACTTGGGGTACTCGAGCAGCTTGATGTCGGACGAGGAGGCGTAAGCGACAGCCTTGGGGATGGCGATCGTGAGGTCGTCTGCGACTGAAGGCGGGACTTCAATCGGCAGGTGCCACCACGTTTTAGTTTTGGGTTGCTTGTCCTGTAAAACAACAAAATATCAGACAAAGAGATCAGTGTTCACACACACCGAGTTCCACTTGTGGTCCCAACGGTGCACGTTGGACAGGCCAATGTACTCCTCGGCCGTCTCCAAAGCGGTGATCTACGCAATCGCAAATTTTGAAAAAAAAATAACCTTTTTTTGACCTCGTACAAAGGAGAAGCCGTGATGTGCGGTGGGCGGGGCATCGTACGGCGTGTGCTCGGCATTGTTGCCCATGCGGCCGTTCGCGAAAAAGATCGCCTGGGCCGACTTGTCAAAGTAGCGCATGCGCCCCTCGCCGTTCAGGGACAGGTGGGCGCTCTCGTCGTTTGTCTTTGGCGAGTTGTCGTCAAAGACGATGACGGTAATGCAGCTAGACGTGCATTTGATTAAATTGCGTCCTTTGAAAGTAAGTCTCACCTCTCGATGCCCTCGATGCTTGCGGCGTTCTGCGCCGAGTGCTGGACAAGCTTTGCGCGTGCCTTGGCCCAAAAGGTGCGATCTTGGTACGTGAAGACGCTGATGGGCGCGGCGACGGGCTGCGAGTTTGCAAAGGCGACAAGGTCCTCCATGTCAAAGAGAATGTCCTTGGCCGAGCGCGGCTGGAGCTTATCGTCAATGATCTCGAGGTAGAAAAAGTGCTCGCGGATAAGGACAGCAACGTGGCGCGACTTTTCTAGAGGGTAGGTCACGAGGTGGTCGACCTGTTCGCCGGGCACACGAACGGTCGAGTAGACACGGGTGTGCTGGTCCATGCAGAATGGCTTCTTGCCCTGCAGAGATGAAGATAAGAGTGATTAAAAGGAGCAAGCAGTGTGTGTTATCACCGGTCCAAAGTCGATCGGGATCTGGCCTCGCGCGTGCAGCAAGACACTGATGGCCATGTGGTTGGCGACCCCGGAGGCACGGATGACCGGGTCGATCGCTTGGATGACGGCGAGCGGGTGGTCGCGCGACACTGCGAAAATAATTATAAAATATAAAAAAAAAAAACAGCATTAGAGAGGTGTTACGGCCGACGAGAGTACTGTACCCGCATAGACGTTTGAGTTGATGGCAATAGGCACGCGGTCCGACAGGTACGCGCCGTAGAGCCACCAGTCTTTGAGCCAATTGGTGACGCCCTTTTTCTTGCAGTCCTCTTCGTGCTGGACCAATAGAGGATTTAGAAAGAAACACACACACACACACAGCCGGGGGGTCACGGCCATCACGAACAGTACCGCGAGCAGGCGGGCCTGGAGGATCTTGCCCTGGCCGTTGCGGAACTCGTTCACAAGCTTCTTGGTCGTCTCAAACTCGGCCTCGGTTACGACTGGCAGAACGACCTCAAGGTACTTGTCCAGTGTCTCGTTCAGGTCGGGCACGGGCAGGCGCGGCAGCTTGTCCTGGTTGCTGAACGTGTTGGGGATCTTCTCGGGGCTCTCCGCCACCTGCTTGAGCCAGTCCTGTGGACTGCGTGTTTCCCACATCCTTCTTTGAACGGACTCGCAGCACTACAAACTTGGGTCAGAAATCAATTCCAAAAGCAATCAAGTCGACTGAAAGAGTGGGGAGGAGAGGGTAGTGTTTCTGTACAATTAGATAGATTTTTTACTCCTATATTTTAGAATGGAGAGAGAGAGAGAGAGAGAGAGAGAGGAAGAGAGGAAACATAAAAAAAAAAAAAACAGAATATTTAGAGGCCGAGCTTTTCCCAGTGTCCGGGCCACTCCTTGGCATGGCGACGCATGAAGACACGGTCGGGGTGGAGGATATGTGCGGTCCAAAAGTGGTCGACTGTGTTGCGATCGACGTCGGGGAGGCCGAGGCGGTGCTGGATCTGCAAGAGCTTTGCGTCCATCAGGCGCGACGAAGGGCGTGTGGACGGCGGGGGTACGCAGTCCAGGACGGTGTGGATGAGATCGAGGTCAACGTGGCCATTACCCGAGACGACACTCTCGACGACCCAAAGACCCATGGCGGCGTTGCGGAGGCAGCCCTTCATGCGCGAGAGATAGTCGCCTTGGCGAGATTTGGTCTCGGCCTCGCGGCGGATCTTGGCGCCGACGGCCTGGATGTGCTCGATGATGATGGCCTTGAGACGGCGGACGATGCGGTCCTCAAACTGCTCCAGGGACTCGGGCTCGGACGTGCCGTTGCGACGGCGGCCTTGTTTAAACATGGCGACGACTTGCTTGCTGCGCGCGGCCACGGCCGTGGGGTTGAGCTTGGAGATCTCGCCGTTGCCGGCCAACTCGGGTACGGCATGCTCATCGCTGTCCGTATCGCTGTCTTTGTCATCACTGGCGGGCGCGGGCGCGACAGACGTGATCGGCGGACGACCGCGGCTGCTGCGAGTGTTTGGTGCAGAAAAACTCTCCAGAGTGGGCACGGCACGGCGTCCTCGTTTGGCGGCAGAAGCCCGAGACGGGGTGAGACGACGGCCAGGAGAGTAAGGCGCATCGTCGCGGTCCATTCGAGTGCCCTTGTGGTCTTGGTCGTCATCGTCGTTCTCTTCATAGTCGGATGAGGTCGTCGATGAAGAGCTGTCCGCGTCTGCGAGATCGGGCACTGTCGCGTGGTTGCTGCCGCCAACAGAGACCTTGTGTGAAGAAGTCAAACTCAAGCGGCGCTTCTTGGCAGGAGGCTCAGCAAGGGCTGCGGCGCTCTCTTGAACCGGTGCGGCAATATCGACGAGCCTGAGTAGAGTGGGGGCAAGGATGAGGGGTGTGACACCAAGGGCCGATCCGTTCGATGTTGCAGTGGCTGTTTGCTGCTGCTGCTGCTGCTGCTGCTGCTGCTGAAGTGGAGGACGATGCGTGCTGCGACGCGGCTCGGGATGAGGCATCTCATCCACGAGACCTTCATGCATCAACGAGAGGCGGGGCGAGACGTCCTGGGGCGAGACACCTTGGTGCACATCGACGAGAGACAGGGCTGGTGCTGTGGGCTCCTTCTTGATCTCGGGTACGACGCGAAGAAAATCGCGATCGCCGTTTGTTGCGGTCATCGACGAGGGCGAAGACCATATGGACTGGGCGATAGCCGACTCTCGGGCGGGTGTGGTGCTGCCGCTCGGGACACGAGACGCCGGCGTCATGATCAATTCGGGGATTGCTTGATGGTTGTTGAAGTACGAGCTCTGGAGACCATTGTTGCTGCCATCGGGGATGCTGCCGCCGCTGGGCTGCTGCTGCTGCTGCTGGTTGTCCTGTGCGGCATAGGAGAGTTGGAGAAAATCAATGCTGGTGTTGTTGCTGTTGCTGGCAAAGTTGTTGTCGGTGCTGCACATTCTGCGTCCGACTATGCTCGAAAGGCAGTTGCCGCAGTTGCCGCTGGTGTCATCGGATGGCTGCTGGCGGTGAGGCTGCTGCTGCTGCTGATCTTGGACCGATGATGATGCGTTGACGTCGTCTTCAATCCATGAGTCAGAAATGACATCAAAAGTTTCCAGCCAAGAGAGTTGATCGGAAAAAGAGGACGAGACAGTAGGTGAGACAGCAGGGAGGGACCACATAAACACATCAGACGAACAGACAGAGGAGGAGGTTTCCGTGAAAGGGGGAGAAAGTGGGTTAGCAACGTGGTGGTGATTGTGCATCATCTGCTTCTGTGTTTCCTCGTCTTCCTCTTCCAAATCCGCCATGACCGCGTTTTCAACTTCCATCTTCTCCAACTCCTCCACCTCCTCCAACTGTAGCTGCGGCTGCTGCCCACTCTTTTTCTGTTTCTGCTGCCGCTGATGATGATGATGATCAGTCACAGCCCCCACCACCTCACTCAGAGCACACGCAGTGTTTTGCACGGACGCAGCAAGAGTGAGAGGCGAGGGAAGGAAAGAAGCAAGATCAACAATAAAATCAGATCCATTGTCACCATTGTCGTGCTCCATCAGGAACTTGCCGAGCACGCTGTCATCGTCCACGCCCCGGAACCAGGCCAGGCTAGCCTCTTTGTCGCCGCCGTAGTAGTCGTAGTAGTCGCCGCTGCAGTTGGTGGAGCTGCTCATCTTTCTCTTCAACGACATGAGCGGGCGTTGCTGTTGCCCTGTCATCTGATTATTCACTTGGCATCGACTGCCCGCTGGCGCTGGCTCCCAGTCCCAGTTCCACTCGGGCTCGAACAGGACTGTCTGGGCAAAGTCGCTGTTGCCACTGCTGTTGAAGTGGACAGTGGACATGGGCGAAAGGGAAGACGCTGTCGCAAAAGAGGTACGACGACGACGCACAGAGGCAGAGAGAGAAGCAGATGAGGCCAGAGAGAAAGGAGGAGGAGGAGAAGAAAAGGATGGAGCCGATGCCTTTGCAAACATACCGACTCCTCGCTGCTGTTGCAGAGAAGGAGGCTGGAAGGTTGTATCGCTGCTGTCGTCGCAGAGAACTGACGGCGAGTGAGAGTTGACACGGGACAACAACGACACTGGTGACTCCTTGTTGTGATAATAAACCATGCGCTGGGGGGAGGGGCTTGTTGTTTTTGGGACACAGAGTCGAAACAAGCAACCTCTTGAACAAGAAAGAGGCCTGCAGAGGACAGAAAAAAAAAATTTGAGGTTTAGTGCTCGAGGTTGCGTGAGGTTGCGTAATCACGACGACGTGTGGAGTTGGAAATCATAGAGGTTGGTTAAAAGAAAATACGAGTCGACGTTACGCAATACAAGCACCACACACACACACACACACGCACGCACGTCGGCACGCCCACACAAAGCGCAAGTGCGCACGTCGAGACTTTGAGCGAGAGTGTCCAAACGGATTTTCGCCAAAAATCGACACACGTTGCTTTTCGCCAAAAAAATTTGCCAGCGCTTTGCCCCTCAAATCACTCGAAAATATTGAGCCAAACAGAGAGGACAGACAGAGAGGACAGCAACAGAGTACTCCAAAACCTCGCACGTTTCCAGCACGAATAAAAAAAAAGAAGAAAAGTGAAAACAAGGTCAGTGACGTCACGGCCAGTTTCTTTTCTTCATCCGTCCGCCATCGTGCCAAGGTCGGCCTCAGGGGAGGAGGCGTCGCCTTCTTGCGCCTGAGGCTGATCTTGAGTTGTTTCGCTGACATCAGGAAGAACGCGAGCGATCGTCGACGGCTTGGGGAAAACGACGTTTGCTTCAAGCATCATTGCCCAAGTTGCGACCATTGGCGTAACGCTGACATGCCTGTGGTTGATTGCCCAAGCATCCGATCCAAATTCTGGACCCTGTACATGGTTGAAAGAGGGAAAAAAAAGAAAATTTACTTTTTTTGAAAAATGTATTTTTTTTCCGTACACTTTTGAACATGCCCGGATAGTCTGGCTTGAAAGCAAAGGTGCTTGGGGTTGTTGGCGATGGGGCAAAAAGACTACGACACCGTGCACGATTGAAATGAGTTGTATATACTTTGGGGCTCTCGAGGATGCCGCCATAAAGTGGCACGTTGATCGAAAAAAGCTCGACGCCTTCGGGCCAGTGAGCCCAAAGCTCCTGGATGACCTTAACAGCTGTTTTGGACGCAATCGACACATCAGCATCTGTGAACGGGTGATCGCGGTAGTAGGCAAAGGAAACGGCCACGGCTCTCACGCCGCACAAGGCTGCCTCCAGAGCAGCGCCGATTGTCCCGCTGGCTGCCGAAAAGATCCTAAACGTACGCACCCAAATAACATTTTTTTATAATTATGTAGTGAATCGAAACCAAGCGTACGTTCCCGTGTTGCGTCCGTTGTTTGCACCGCTGTGTCCAAGGAACAAAGTTACCAAAAATATTTATTTTTTTTAAAAAAAGGTAAGGTCGAAGAAAAAAAAATTCGCACCTAATGACAAGGTCAATGTTCTTGTCGGCGTAGACGTTGTGGAGGGCAATGTTGACACATCCAGCAGGAGTGGTGCTCAACAGGTTCCATTTGTCTTTTTTGGGGGGCCCGTGTCGTTTTGTAATTTGGGTTTTAATGAATTGGTGTACCTGTGTCATTGTTCTCGTACGTCGTGTGCACAACAGTGTCTTTGGGACGGTGCGCCTTGCCTATCCACGATTGCTGCTGCGATGGCAGGCACACGCTGTACATCGACACGTGTTATATTTTTTACCACGACTCACCACGTGTTGCATTTTTTTTTTTGTCAATCGTACCCTCGAGGCCACTGTGCGATCTCGTCCAGCGCACGCACAAAGGGCTTGACGAACGGTGAGTCGTGCTCGTTTGGTGGTCCGTCATCGTTGGACACGAGCACAAAACGTGGTGCGGCCTGAGACATTTCCCCCCCGATCCCGAAAAATAACTAGGAGAGCGACGTCCGACGCCAAATCTTAGTCGACTGCACCAGCAGACCCTGCGGCAGACCAGTGAAGAAAAAAACAGAAAGAATGAATTGAAAGAAATCCGGGTTTGCCAAAGGCACAGACGTGGGAACCATGATTAACAGAAGACCCTCCCTAACCCGCCACCTCGCAAAATCACATACGCATTGTCGTAACTGCCTTCACACATGGAAGACGTGCTGAGCGAGGCAGCCCGGATGTGCGCCCGGCAGATGGAGACGTACATGATGTGCTACGATGCGAACGGAGACTCCCCGTTGTGCGACGGGCCGAAGCGAGCCTTGGTGGCCTGCACTTCCTCAAAGTAAGCAACACGAAGAAGGGGGGGGACGACGCAGAGTTCATTGAGGAGCATCTGGACAGATCCCAATTAGCGCAGTATGTACAGTCCCGTTGCTCTGAGAGGATTCAAGAGTTTTCGGCCTGCTTGCATCGCTACAAGGACACTGCGGACGAGCGTTGCCAAAGACCGTTTGCCTTGATGGAACAGTGTTCCTCGTTTGCGCATGCCGACTTCATCGCAAGCTCTTCATCGTCGACAGCGTGATGCAATTGTAAATGTGTGTATGCGTGTACAGTACGACTGGATTGATTCCAAGTGTTCTAGGGGTTTCACGACGATTACAAAGATAGGGAACCGTTTCACTGAGATATATAGGGCAAGCGACTGTGAGAGGGGGAGAGAAATAGGAAATACAGGGATAGGGAGACATGCGATCGTGTAGTTTTTCAAAAAGTAAAAATTTAGGATCATGGTCATTATTGCAGGGGGACAGGAATATCAACATCGTTGCTGAAAACACTGTTGCCAGTGCCGTGGTTGGTAAACTCGTCGGCGAAGCTCTAAAATTAATTTTTTTTTTTTTTTTTTAAAAAAAAATTCATTATTACAAATTAAATGAGATTACCCCTCGTCGGTTGCGATTGCGGTACGCCTCCATGTGCATGTTGACGTGTGATTGCAATTCCAATGCAGAGTTGAATCGCATATCGCAGGAGGGCACAGAGCAAGCCCAGTCGTTCGAGAACTGGCTCTGTTCGAGTCTGATCAGGACGTCGTCCACTCCACTTGCAAACATCATGGATGAAGGCATCGTCATTGGCACTTGGCCGTCGTCATCGTCGGCTTCCTGCTGGTATTGAATTTTTTTTCAATATGCAAAAGTACGTAAGCAAACAAGACATACCGAACGTCGTCGCAATGCACGCATGTGTGTGTTCATGTGCTGCTGGAGGTTGTCAGCCCGTGTGAAGCTCTTGCTGCAGTTGGTGAACGTGCACACCCACGGCTTGAGGCCAGTATGCTCAATCTTGTGGCGCTTAAGATGTTCGATGCGCTTGTACTTTTTCCCGC